>OJAW01002042.1_pt1 | contig 10649 bp, 12 predicted proteins | sample 1589151 | NCBI WGS metagenome assembly OJAW01 (sample SAMN03283290) | human gut metagenome | biome: human-associated habitat; material: feces | host: Homo sapiens | place: Peru | collected 2012 | reverse complement strand
TTCTACCTTGTCTTTATCTGCAGAATTTTCATCTTTTCCATCATTTATTAGTACTTCATTTCCTCTTTTTATTAAAAACTTAGCAGCTTCATACCCACTTCTTGCAAAACCAAGTATAAATATTTTTTTATTTTCAAACATTTTATCCCCCTATTATTTAGATTTACCAGATAAATACTCTTTAGTTTCTGTTACATGACTAACAGCTTCTTCCTGCTTTCTAATTTGCATTTGTATTTTTCTAATTTTCATGCAAAGTTCTTCTATGTCACTATTTAAATTAGATATATCAACATCAAATCCTTTAATTCTAGCAGATGCCAATTTTTCTATTGCATTAATAATATGCATTTTCTCAGTAATATCAAAATCACTACGTGAATTAGCACCTAAACCAGCTAAATATGTAGCAAAAGATGCTAATTCTTCTTTATATTTTTCTATGTTTTTTAAAGATGTATATTTACTCTTTAAAGAACTTGATAATACTCTAAGATCTGCTTTTAATTCACTTATAGAGCTTTCTCTCTTTTTTTCTTCATAAGCAGCTAATAAAAGTATTTTATCTACTAACTCAGCACTATTAGGATCTAACGGAATAGATACTTCTTTTTCTTTATTATTAGTAAATAATGTAGCTTTATTAGGAGTTATAGTAACTAATCCTTTTATAGCATCTTTAGTTTTTTCTTTACTAATACTATCTATATATCTGCCAAACTTAATTAAATAAAGAATAATAGATACACTTTCAAAATATAGGTTTTCTACATATTCATTATGATGTTTTAAAATCATAATCATATTAAATGTACTAAATAGAAAACTCGAAATAACGCCTAATGTAACTAATGTATCCATATTTGGTGATTTATATTTAATATTCTTAATACCACTTATAATAACATCTCTACCAAAATATATAAAATATAAACTAAATAGAAATAGACATACAGAATAATTAATCGGATGATTTACCATATGTAAAAAAGGTATTACAGGTAAATTAAGCATATGTGCCATAGAAATATATAAAACTAATAATGCAAGAACTCCATTAATAATAAAATAAATATTTTTATTATCAGTAGTATCATCTTTTTCATTATATATTCCTAATGATTTAAAGCCAGCTTCACTTACAAATTTATTTAAATCATCTATAGTAATATCATCTTCATAACTTATACTAGCTGATGACATAACTAAATTAACTAAAGCATCATCTATCCCTTTTTGCTTTAATAAATATTTTTCTAAGCTTGATGAGCAAGCACTACAAGTCATACCCTCTATTTTTAAAATTACTTTTTTCATTCTTTCATAAATACTCCGTTTTATAACTTTTTGATATTATTTGTAACAATTAACTAAGCAATTTATAGTTTATCATTACTATTCTTTTCATCTTTATGATATTTCATCCATATTCTTATTTTAGATATTAAATTTAATATAATTATAGTAGATATAATAAAGAAATAAAATATCAGTTTAATATATTCAAATGCAATAAGGTTTGTTAGAGATGCAAGTATTAGAATAATATTAACAGTAAGAAGTGTTATACATATTTTACGACTTTCATTAATTTTTTCATTATCTATATTTAATGATAATAAATAGTTTATTATTCCCATAAATAAGGATACTACAAGAAAAGATAAACTAAATAATACTTGTCCAAAAGCAAGCAAATCATCTGATGAGTGAATTAGTACTTTTACTGGTATAAAATATATTACTGTTGTAAATAAGGAGAATAATATTCCAATGTAACTTGCTAGCCTATACCTTTTACTATCAATTGTTGTTAGAGATAATTTTAAAGGAAAACTTACTAGTATAAGTTGAAAAGATGCAGCTAATATATATATCATTGTTTTATTATTAGTATTTATAATAGATAATAAAGTTAAAGCTATCATTCCTATAAAAAATGTAAAATTAATCTTAATTAAACTCTCTATTACTTTTTTCATAACATCACCTACAATAATTTTAACATATTTATATATATTTTGACACAAAAATAATAAAATAGTATAATGCTTTAAGGTGATATAATGAATTACGACTACAATAATCTTAAAGAAGACGAGCACGTATTTCATATGTGGGAAGTAATGAATTTTAATATAACAGATAAATATAAATTTATTAAAAGGAATATTATATTTAATTTAATATCAAACATAATATTTATACCTGTTGGTATACTTTTATATATAATAAATAAAGTCTTATTTGGTTTTGAAGTAATAGATAAAAGAAAAATAATTAGAGATAGTGGTTTTGTATCTGTATCTAATCATATTCATCCTATGGATTGTACTATGATTGGTCTTATATATTATCCTAAAAGAGTTTATTACCCTACTATAGAAAGAAATTTTAAAATACCTTTTATAAGGCATTTAATTAGATTATTATATGCCTTTCCTATACCTCAAAATAAAAAGTATAAAGATAATTTTTATAAAGATATAAATAAGGTTTTAAATAATAACAAAATTATTCAAATGTATCCAGAGGGATCAATGTGGCCATACTATGAAAATGTAAGACATTTTAAAATGGGGGCATTTAAAATGGCCGTAGATGCTAATAAACCAATACAACCTATAAAATTTTTATTTGAAGAAAATAATGGTATATATAGTTTATATAAAAAGAAGAAATGTATAGTAGCTAAAGTATTAGATCCTATATATCCTAATAATAATTTAGAATATTCTCTTAGAATAGAAGATTTAAAAGAAAGATGTTATAAAATAATTAAGGAGGCCAAATAATGAAAGTACTTATATTATCTTGTAGTACAGGTGGTGGACATAATTCTTGTGCAAGGTATATTAAAGAAGAACTTGATAATAATAATATAGAATCAGTTTTTATGGATTTCTATGATATAGTTAATAAAAAAGCTAAGAAAGTTGCTGAAAACATATACTTAAAAACATTAAATGGTGAAGGAAAATATTTTCGCATGTTCTATAAATTAGGTGAAATGTATAGTAATACTAAAATTAAAAGTCCTGTATATTTAGTTAATAAATTTCATAAGAAAAAATTATATGAATATATAAAAGATAATAATTTTGATTTAGTTATTACTACTCACTTATTTCCTTCATTAACTCTTACTGCAATAAATAAGAATAAAGAAAAAGTTAAATTTATAACTATTGCTACTGATTATGAACCATGTCCTTTTCTAGAAGAAAGTAAACCTAATTATTTAATTATGCAAAAAGATTTAGAAGAAAGATTTATTAAAAAAGGTTTTGATAAAGATATATTAGTAAACACAGGAATACCTATTTCTTCTAGATTTATATGTGACGCTAAAAATATAAGAGATAAATTTAATATTAAAGAAGAAAAATTAATACTTATTATGTTAGGTAGTATGGGATTTGGTAATATAAATAGTATTATTGACGATATATCAAAGATAAATAATATTAAAATAATTATTGTATGTGGTAGTAATAAAAAATTATACAATGAATTATCTAAAATGAACAATGATAAGCTTATAATATTAGGATTTGTAAATAATATTAATGATTTAATATATTCAGCAGATATAGTTATGTCTAAACCAGGTGGACTATCATCTACAGAAATTACAAGTCTTAGGAAACCATTACTTCATATATTTCCTATTCCAGGAATTGAAACATATAATACTAATTTCTTTTTAAATCATAAAATGAGTTTAAAATGTGAAAACAAAGAAGAAATAATTACTAATTTAAATAAACTTATAAATGATAATGATTTACAAAAAGAAATGATTAAAAATCAAGAAAAATATATAAATAAATATTCTGGAGCTGATTTAGTTAAACTTATAAAAGAAAAAATGTCTATTCATTAGACATTTTTATTTTATTTTACAACTAATTTTAGTAGTTTTCTTACAAATATCATTTTCTTTTGTATAACCACTAGGGCATGTTTTAGTTTTTATAATATCAGTAAGTGGTTCACACCATTCATATGCTCCACCAGCTTCTTCTTCTGTATATCTATAATGTGAACTACTTTTGCATTTATAACTATTTATTGTAGGATCATATGTTGCCTCATATCTTTCACCAACACACTTTCCCCCATATTCATGGTAACCACTAGGGCATCCAACACTATTTACTATAGATGTAATTTCTACTTTATTACATGTTTTAACATCACTATTTCTTACACAATCACTAGGACATTCATAATATCCTTCTAATACTAATGTAATAGTAACATCTTTATCTATGATAGTATCTTCATCTACCATATCATCAACCATTTTAAAACCTTTAAATATGTATCCCTCTATTACATTAATATTTGGTAGTATTAATTTACTACCTTTTTTCATAGTAACTTTATATTCTTTATCATTTATGATATATGTTACAGTTACTACTTCTTCACTATCTTTAATCCAAATAACTTTTATATCAGTATCAGTATCTATTTTATCATCAGTAAGTATTTTACCATCTACTAAATATCCACCAAATATGTATCCTTTACGGTCCTTTAGTCTTGGTTTTACAATACTACTATTCTTTTCTAAAACAACATTTATTTTAGTATTATCATCAATTATGTAAGTTACATTTATGGTTTCAGATTCTTTACTAATCCATCTAGCAGTTAAAGTAATGCTTTTAGTGACTTCTATGTTATCAGTAACTAATAAGCCTTCTTCATCAGTAAATCCACCAAATATATACCCTTCTTTTTCTACTTTAGTTGGTATATCTACTTTAGTATTTTTAGTAACTTTTACACTATCAATTTTAGTTCCCCCATTAGTATCAAATGTAACAGTATACTTTTTCTCACATCCTTTTAATAGTAATAATAATATGATACTTATTACTACTATTAAAGACATTATAATAATATTTTTCTTTTTCATAATATTACGCAACTTTATGCTTTTCTTCCTTTCTATATTCAATTTCTACTCCTAATATATTAGCTAATTCATTTACTTTAGATTCTATAGTAGGATTCTTCTCTTTAAAATAAACTATTTTAATAGGTCTAGTATATTTTTTATCAAGACCTATTTCTGCATAAAATGGTTCTATTTCATTACCACTAGGATTTATCACATTAAATGGTGTCTTAGTTAATGTCATTTGATAATTATTAGTATAAGTTTGAATTGTTGAATTTATTGGTATATCACTATTTCTTACAGTAAATGCACTTCTTTTATTTTGGTATATATTATTATAAGCTACACCCTCTAATTGTGCATCTATTTCGCAAGCACCTAAAAATGCATCATAATTAAAGTCATAAATAATACCAAAACTGCAATTATCTACACCATATAATTTCATATCACCAGTAAGTAAACAATTAGAAATAGATCTATAATCTTGATTTAATGCAACATCAGATAAATATTTTATATCATCAGAATCTCTACACATATGAATAACAGAAATATTTCCCATTTCTATTTCTCTTTTCCAAATTTGATATACTATTTTTTTATATTCATATTCTAGAGCAAATATACTATTTAAAGTATCAACTTCTATTTTATTTAGAGTTATTTCTTTCTTTTTAAAATCGACTCTTCTTTTTAATTTAGCTAGTTTAGCTTCTAATAATTCTATATCTTCTTTAGACCGCTTTATTACTTCTTTAGGTAAATATGAATAATTTTCTAAAGAATCAAGACCTAAAATTATATTATATATAATAGACATTATAGTATTATAGTCAAGCATACTATAATGATTTTCAACTAATCTTTCCATCTTCATACTCCGTAAATCTATAATAAGTAGTTACATCAGGATACTTTAAATGATCAACCTTACTATTAAACATATTATATTCTCTAGCCCATACTTTTTTATCTTTTAAAGATTCATAAATAACATATCTTTTATTTTCTTCTTCTGTATCATTGGCAATTAAAAGTACTTTATATAAATTACCTTTAAAATGCCTATATATAGTACCTACCTTTATCTCTCTCACTCTATCACCAATTACATTATATCAAAAAAATAAATAGATTACTCTATTTATTTTATTTTTTTAACAACCTATACAAAATCCAGATAAAAATGTATCTAATGATTCTTTTGAATTTTTACCAGTTAATATAGAATATTTACTATGATCTTTACCATTTATATAAGCTAAATAATATGCATTATTAGATTCATATTTACTAGATAAATCACTTAATTCTTCTCTACTTATTTTATACATTTTAACATCATCATTTTTCTTATAAGCTTTAATTTCTTTAGCGATTAAATCTTCATAATCACTATCAATAAATCTATTATCATATACATATATAAAATAATCATCTACAGGAGCACTTGTTAAACATAATAAATCACTATATGAAATATCTATTACACTAGATTTATTATAATCAATATTACAACTATAATTAATATTTATAGTAACATCCTTAGTTAAATTCTTTATTGTAATTTCTTTATCAGTTAAAGATACTATAGGGCAAAAAACTCCAGAACAAACTACTTTAGCATCACTAAGTAAAATATAATTATAAGTAGTTAAAGGTATTCTTATAGTATTATTTTCTTCTACAATAATACTAGTATTTTTTAAAAATGATTCATCTATAGAAGTATTATATATTCTCTTATAATCTAATTCTATATCAAAATATCTAGTCCATTTTGCCACTAAAGTAATACTAGAATCTAATTTAGTATTAAAATCAAATAAGATATCATTATAGTACCAACCTACAAATGTATAACCCTCTTTTTCTGGATTTTTTGGTTTAGTTGGACTAGAATGAGGATATAATTTTTGACTATCAACTATATCATTACTATCTGTATCAAAATCAACTGTAATATAATCTGCAAAAGTAATATCACAATCTAAATTATCAGTTACACCTGATATAGTAAGTTTATTAGTATTTGAATCAAAAGATGTATTTTTACAAGTTGACTTTGAAAAATATGTTTTATCCTTTTTATCAATTAAAAATACAGCATCATCTAAATATTCAACAGTTATTTCTTTATTACCTATAACAGTTGCATTACTTACATTAATTGATACTTTCTTATCAATTTTTTTAAATACAACATTACATACTAAATCTTGTTTTATATTTTTAATAATTAGTTTATCTTCAAAATAATATGCATCACTACAACCTGTAATAGAGTCAAAAGTATATCCCTCTAATGGTGTAATTTTAGTTTCTAAATCAGATGAAAAAGTAACTTTATGATATCTCTCTTTTATTTGTCCATTTTCACTAGTAAAAACTACTACATATCTTTTAGTAAAAAATATGTATATTATAAATAATAAAATAATGATTCCTAAAAAAGAACCTATTAAAATTAATAATTTTTTTGTATCAGATAATTTTTTCATATTACCCTCCTATTACAATAATAGCACATATTTTACTTTTTCTCAATTGCTTTTACTTTTCCTCTTTCATATATTCTTTTACTTAAAGATGAAAAACCATTATTTTTCTTATATTCAAAATATCTAACATAATCTTTTAATTCATCTATACTTACTAAATTTTCTAATTTAATCATAGCACTTGGTATAGCATATTCTACTACATTTTCTTTTTCTCTAGAATTTTCACATTTCCTATAGCATCCAAGTCCACAAAAAGCTTCTAATAAACCTTCATCTATATGATATGTACAAACATATCTTTTTAGACTATTATTTACATGTAATACATTTTCAACATTAGAAAAAAAATGCATATAAAAAGTATCTGGTAGATAGTGATGAGTATTAGTTTCGTTATCAGTGCATTTACTACCAACAGAAGCAAAACTCTTATCACTAACTATTTTATCAAGTTCTCTTTTAGCACATACTCTATATACCAACATAATATCACCAGGTGAATATTTTATCACAAAAAGTTATTATGTCAAATAAAAAGACTTATTCATAAGTCTTTTTATTATCTATAACTACAGGAGTTAACTCATCTCTTAATTTAGTTAAAGCGTCTTTATCATATTTTATCATTTGATTCCTTCTTAATAAATCAAATGAATAATTATCGTTATCAATTCCATATGGTCTTGATTTTTCTATAATAGAAGTTCTAACTTCATCTATAACTTGTGGATCATTTCTAGCTATTTTAGTAGATAATCTTTCTACTGTTCTTTCTATCATATCTTTTGTTATACTAGTTTTTTTACCTCTAAGAGTTATATCTATAGGGCTAAAATTTCTTATACTCTCTAAACTAACCCTCATATAGTCACTAATTATTTTATATATATAACTTCTAAATTTAGGTGAAGACAAGTCTTCCATAGAATATCCATATATTTCTTTTAATTTATCATTTGAGAAAGCACTAGATTTATAGCTATATACACTTCTTAAATCTTCTATATAAGTATCCATTACTTCTTTAGAAAAATAATCTCTAAATAATACTTTTCTACCATTATAATTTATAACAATATTACCATGATTAATTATCCAATCAGTAAAGGTTTTAGAAAGTGCATCAAAAATAGGGACACTTCTTACTTCATTGAAAGAAGATAATTTCCCATTTTCTTCTTTTGGTTCTGAACCATAACCTATCCAACCATCTAATTTACCAGTTAATATAGGTGGATTTTGTACTCTTGAAATAAGATTTTTATTTTCATTTTTTATTTCTTTTAAAGCTTCATAAGTAGCTCCTAAATATTTAGTGCTAGTATAAATAACTATAGTATCATCTCTACTACCATATTCATCAAACTTAAAATAAATAGGTATCTTTTTTTCTTCTAATTTTTTATATAATAAGGTAATTAATTTATAAGTATCTAAAGAATCAGTATTTATATATAATCTATGCTCTACTTCTGGTACTACATCATTTCTTGAAGTAACATATCTAGAAGCTACATGAACCCATCCTGTACCTTCTCCAAAACTATTCCAACGATATTTATAATAAGCATCCCTAACTTCTTCCTCTGCATTACTAAATAAAGAAGTTATCTCATCTTTGGACTTGACATCGTTTACTCTCTTTAAATAATTTCTTAGTAATAAGAAATCATTACCATAAGTGCCATTTCTTCTTAACTCTAAAAACCTTTCTCTAGTCATATTAAGGATACTACTCTTCCATTTATTAAATAACATAGAATAAAATATATCCGCATCAGCTTTATAATGTTCCCCTCTTGTATGAGCTTTTATAGTACTTTTTGTAAGTCTACTATAAAAATTACCATTACAAGTAGCATAAAGCTCTATTAACTTTTTAATTACTTCAGGACTAGAAATTGGATTATCTATATTTTCATACAATTCCATCAATCTCATAATTACCTCATATTTAATCAAAAAAGAATACTAAATATTCTCTTTTATTATATTAATTGTTAAATTTAATCCTTCTTTAACACTATTTTAACCAATTATCTCTTGAAGAATGAAGAATAGCCTTAAATAAATCAATATCATCTACTGTAGTAATCTTCATATTCTTTTCAGATCCCTTTGAAAAATGTATTACATCACCTAATTCTTTCATAAGTGAACAAGTAGCAGTCATATTAACAATGTTCTTTTTAGCAGCTTCATTATGTGCCCATACCATTTTACCAAGTTGCCAAATATGTGGAGTTTGTGTTCTGTAAAGTTTTTCTCTTGGTATTTCAACAGTTGAAGTAGCATGATCTTCACTTTCATAAACAGCTTCTGTACAAGGTATAGCAACTACGGCATTACCATAAGTATTATATGTTGATATAGCATCTGAAATTATTTGGCTAGATACAAGTCCTCTATTTCCATCATGAACAATTAACATACTATCTTCACTATATAATTCATTTGCTCTCATAACACCATTCTTAATAGATTCTTGTCCAGTAGCTCCACCACTTACAACATCTACATTATTAGCATATGCAATTCCATCTTTAACAAACATTACTCTCCCCCCCTTATTTTAGTGGTTCTATGCTATTAAACTCTTGTCCTTTTACAGCATTATTCCACGCCACATACAATTCATCTTCGTGCAATATTAACCATGCTTGAATTAATCTTAATTTCTTTAATGGCAATGAACCACTTAAAAGTTCGCCATCAATCCCAATTGAAGCCTCATATTCCCCATAGTAAACATGAATATGTGGCTTATGATGTTTTTCATCATCTAAATACAATAATTTTATAATCATTCCTTGAAATCTACTTAATTCTGGCATACATAACCTCCTACATAGCTATATTGTACCACATTTCTATCGTTTTTACCACTAAAATCCTATTATTTCTAAGTGTTCTAATAATATTTTTATTCCAAGTAATACTAATATAAGTCCGCCTAAAAACTCTGCTTTTTTCTCATATTTAGTACCAAATCTATTACCTATTTTTACTCCTAATACTGAAAGTATAAAGGTTATTATTCCTATCGCTCCGGATGTTACTGCCGCATTTTTGCTACCATATGCACATACATATGCGATTCCTATTGCTAACGCATCTATGCTTGTTGCTATTGCAAGTACTAGCATTGTCTTAAAATCTGTTTTGTCGCTTTGACTTTCTTCATCTTTTGACAATGCCTCTTTTATCATATTTCCGCCTATAATTCC
>OJAW01002041.1_pt1 | contig 10653 bp, 11 predicted proteins | sample 1589151 | NCBI WGS metagenome assembly OJAW01 (sample SAMN03283290) | human gut metagenome | biome: human-associated habitat; material: feces | host: Homo sapiens | place: Peru | collected 2012 | reverse complement strand
GGCTGCTTGGTGGACTGTTGAGGTACATTTATAGAAGAAGGCAAGGAAACGTTCTGTTGCGTGTTTGTCTCCTTGCCTTTGTCGTTGCTGAATATGTCTTTTATCTTCTTGAATAGTCCCATGCGTATTTTCTTTTGAGTGCAAAGGTAATGCAAAACGCTGATAATCAACTCTACTTGTTGTAAAAAGCATATACTCGTTTGCATAGTTTAATAGCATGGATAACATATCAAAAAATATAGAATATGCTCCGATTACCAGGTTATCACTTTGTCAACTATCTCTTGTTGCTCAATGCTGCTTCTTCGTAGATAGATACGTGTCGTTTCGATGCTTTCATGCCCCATAAGGTCTGCAAGCAGGGCAATGTCGTTGAATTTCTCCAAGAAATTCTTGGCATAACGATGGCGGAACGAGTGAGGGTACACCACTTTTTCATTCAAGCCATACTTCACCGCATAGTTCTTCAACTGCTGTGATATGCCTCTTGTAGTAATACGCTCGCCAAAGCGATTGAGAAAGAGATAGCCACTTGTACGGTTGAGTGTCTGCAACCACTTTTCTGTTTCTGTGCGCAATGTCTTTGGGATATAGATACGCCGTATCTTGCCACCCTTGGTGTAGATGTCGTAATAGCCTACTTGCACGTGCTCAATCTTGATTTGCACAAGTTCGCTCACTCTGGCACCAGTCGCAGCCAAGAAACGCACCACAAAGTACCACTCCAAGTTGTCTTCCTTCTTCAATTTGTTCTTCAAGAAGGTGTAGTCGGCATTGCTGATGACATTCTCCAAATAAGAACGTTGCTGTACCTTGACCGACTTCAAGCGGAGCTTAGTCTTGCCTACAAATACAAGGTACTTGTTCAACGCCTGAATACGGAGGTTCACCGTCTTTGGTTTGTAAGTCTCAATCAAGTAGGTCTTGTAAACCAACAAGTTTCTCTTGTTCAACTCTTTGTGTCGAGAGCCAAACTCCTTCACGGCATACAGATATGCCGAAATCGTGTTCTTAGCCATATTGCCTTGGCTTAGGAACTCTTCAAATTTGTCTAATTCCATTTCTAATCGTTTATTAGTGAAACATTATGTTGTCCTAATAAATAGGCATGGATTTGTTCTATGAGTTCCTATTATGAGAAGATACTTGCTACGGGAGAGGTGAAGTGCATTGATGAAGAAGTGCCGTTTGAGATACCTACATCTTGGAGTTGGGCGAGACTTGGAAATTTAATTGATATTAAAGGAGGTAAAAGACTACCTGCTGGATATAAATTAACAGATAATAAAACTGATCACATCTACATCCGTGTTTCAGATATGCAAGATGGTACAATTGTAAGTAAGGATTTAAAGTATATTACTGATGATGTTTATAATCAAATTCAAAATTACACTATTGGAAAAGACGATTTGTATCTAACAATCGTTGGTTCAACAATTGGTAAGGCTGGTCTTGTTCCTAAAATGTTTGACAACATGAATTTGACAGAAAACGCAGTTAAACTAACAAATATTCCTATCAATAAATACTTTCTTTTGTATTATGTACGTTCTGAATACGCACAATCTCAATTTCGAGATAACACAAAGCAAGTTGGGCAACCTAAGTTGGCTATTTTTAGAATTGCAAACACATTAGTCCCAATTCCACCTTTTGCGGAACAAACTAAAATTGTTTCAAAAATAGAATACACATTGCATTTTGTGAATCATTTTTCTAATTTACAGGAGCAGTTAAACGATATTGATACAGACATTTACAGAGATTTAAATAAATCCATTTTACAAGAAGCTATACAAGGCAAGCTTGTACCACAAATAGCCGAAGAAGGCACAGCTAAGGAACTGCTTGAACAGATAAAAGCAGAGAAGCAAAAGTTAGTGAAGGAGGGCAAGCTAAAGAAGTCCGCCTTAGCTTCTTCTGTTATCTTCCGTGGTGACGATAACAAGTATTATGAGCAGATAGGTGCAAATTGCAATGATATAACAGATGAAATACCATTCGATTTGCCATACAATTGGTGTTGGTGCAGATTTTCCAATATCGTATCTATGACTATTGGAAAAACACCAGCAAGAGGTGAACAGACTTATTGGATAAACGGCAAATACAATTGGGTTTCAATATCAGATATGGTTGACGGAGACACAATTTCTACTACAAAAGAAAAGGTTTCAGATTTGGCTGTCAAAGAAATTTTCTCTGCTCCAATCAGTGAAAAGGGAAGTCTTCTTATGAGTTTCAAACTAAGCATTGGTAAAACTTCAATTTTGGATATTGACGCTTATCACAATGAAGCTATTATAACGATACGTCCTGTCATTGATAAAGAATATGCTATGAGGAATTACCTGTTCAAAGTTTTACCTCTAATTGCCAATCTCGGAGATTCTAAAGATGCAATTAAAGGTAAAACTCTGAATAGTAAAAGTTTGGCGAATTTGTTGATACCTTTGCCACCGTTGCAAGAGCAACAACGTATAATAGAACGAATAAATCTGTTATCGAAGCAACTGCGATGATTGTTCAATCTTCAGAACTATTCGTCTCTGCTCTTGCAGTGGTGGAATACCAATAATAAGCCCATAAAACAATTCCTTGTTGAGGTGTGGAATTGCTGCACCTTTCTTAGAATTGCGCAAAGTTTCTTTGTAGAACTGTATGAAAGCCAAGACATAAGGTTCGTGCATAGAGGAACTTATCCATAGTTGCTTGAAAGTGCTACCCATATAACCGTCTTGTGGAACGATGAAAACTTCACCAGAGTTTTCACCGTCCACAAGCATTATATTGTCACCTTTACATACAAGTTTACCTTGTTCTACGATAGTTTCAGAACTTTTACCACGTAAGTATTTTGCATCTAATAAGCATTGCTTGCCAGTGGTTTTCAAGCCGTCTGTAAGTTGGCAAACTGCATTTAACCGAGCAATAGACCAAGAACTTGGAAAGTCAAAAGGAAGCTCAATCTCAGTTACTTCGCTCCCTATCTGCTCATAATACTTGATAAAACCTCATTAATTTTGCCTACTATTCTTCCTTGTTCTGCCTTTGGTGGCAGTGGTAAATACAACTCTTTCAGCCGTTCTTTCCCCAGATTATAAAAAGCAGCACCAGACTTCTTAGTTATTCCTCGCATAGCCTCAATTAAGAATGGACTTTGAAGAAAATATGCAAGTAACAAGGAATGATTAAAGTCTTGAATGTATGGGCTAATGATGAAGACAAAACCACCAGCACTAACATTTTTGTAGTCTTTTTCTATCACTGCCATTTTACCAATATTCTCCAAACTGGTTACAGCAGGAGTAATGATGCTGTTCTTTTTTAGAATGGTATTCGCATTGACAAACTCTTCTGACACAAATACGTCATCATCTTTGAATATATACTTATTGGGTAGAATGTTTCCACCACGTAATATTCTAATGCCTTTCTTGTTTGCGTTTGCTTGCTCTTTTTTGAACGAGGCACCTGTCTGTATTTCCAACAAGTCTTTGACTTTGCACCAAACCCATGTTTCGGGTATTTGAAACGGCAAAAACTCATCAATACAAACAGGACTATCGTCTATCAACTCATAATACTTGTTACAGACTTTATCTTTTGTACTATACGTTGTTGTTCAGCAAATGGCGGAATTGGAACAAGGTAGGCTTTTACTGTCTTTGTCGCCAATTCCTTTTGTTTTGTACTGCCGTCCGATTTGTCTTCTATAACAGACTGAACCGTATTACTTGCAAAATAGTAGTACAGGTATTCTGAAACGATGTGCGTTTTATATGGACGAATTACAGTAACATGGCTGTCAGCAACAGCCAATTCATAAGGGTTAAGTATCATGTAGTATATAGCCATTCGACCTAATGTTCCCAGTCCTGTAGAGTTCCACATCAAATCTCTATCTTGCAAAAAATACTCTTCATTATATGATGAAATACTCTGTGGTTCAATAAATTTCGCTTTCTCGATGGAAAATCCATCCCATTGATTGCATTTTTGAGCTACAACAGGATATTTCTTTATTGGGCTATATTTGGGCGATTTGCCTCTATGTATAAAAGAGCAAATATCGTCAAGTCGTACCCATGCCCAATTTGACGGTATCTCAAATGGTATTTCTTCATCAATACATACAGCCCCATCTTCCGACTTCTCCCAATACTTGTTATCGTCACCACGGAAGATGACAGAACCATTGAGGGCTGACTTCTTTAGTTTACCATCTTTGACACGCTTCTGTTTCTCCGCTTTTATCTGGTCAAGTAGTTCTTGCGCTGTACCTTCTTCGGCTATTTGTGGAACGAGTTTTCCTTGTATAGCTTCTTGTAGAATAGACTTTGGTAACTGCTTTGCCAAATAGTTGTCCAATTCTATCTTCTTTTCTAAAAGTTGATTTAATCTCATTTTCAGATGTTCCATATTTATGCTGTTTTGAATTTAGTGTGGGACATCTTCTCATAATAGGAATTGTCCTCACCACGGTAGATAATGGATGCGTTCTTGTCACGCTTGATTTTCTTCTCCTTGATCAAGCGTTCTTTCTCTTGGCGAATCTTATCAAGCAAAACGCTTGCTGGTTCGTCATTAGGGTCTTGCGGTACAAGTTTTCCCTGTATCGCCCATTGTAATATGCTATTCTTTAATTGCTTTCCGTTCATTGTAATTTTCTATCGTTAGAAATCATTGTCCTTATTCTTCTGCTTCAAGAAGAACTGATAAAGTTTCTTGCCTATTTTATCTTTGGCAAATGTTCGCTCATGCTCAATAGGTATGGTAGATAACCTTATCTTAGCCACGCCTTTTTTCAACAACTCAAATTGTTGTGGACTTATCTTGAATTGAGCTGTAGAACTGATTTCTGTCACTGGAAGGACTATATTGCCAGAAACAATACCTGCCGTTTCGGAGCCGCTACCAATCTGAGAACCATAAAGTTTAATAACTTCACCATCGAATGTTTTCAACAACATGGTTGATTCTTTCAGAAAATTCAGTCTGTCTGACTTTACGGTTGCGATAATGTAATATGCCGTATCTTGCTTTGCAACGCTATATTTCATATTGCATCCCTCGGCAGCCAAAGGTCGATATGTATATCCAACCGTTTGTGCATTTATATTGATACTGCACATAGTCAGTACAATAGACAAAATGATTTGTATTCCAATATTACTTTTCATAATTATGCTATAAAATTGAAATGTCCTTATTTTATTGTTATTACTCTGCTTCGTCCAACAATCTGTCAAGTTGCGCTTGCAGTTCTTCACGCTTTGGCAAATAGAGTTGGTAACGTGCCACAAACAATTGATTGGTTATGCCTTCCAAGGCATACTCCATCAGAAGTTCGTCTTTTCTTGCTCCCAAAACTATGCCAATGGGTGGATTATCGTCAGGTTGACATACTTCTGTTTTGAAATAGTTCAAGTAGAGGTTCATCTGCCCAATATCACCATGCTTTATCTCTGCTCGCTTCAAATCAATCAACACATAGCATTTCAAGATACAGTGGTAAAACACCAAATCCACCTTGAACTGTCGGCTTCCTATCTGCATGGAGTATTGTCTGCCCACAAATGCAAAGCCACGTCCCATTTCCAAAAGGAACTGCTCCATGTGGTCTTTCAGAGCCTTTTCCAAGTCACCCTCCTTATAGCGTTTCTGTTTGGGAAGTCCTGCAAATTCAAGCACGAAAGGGTCACGGATGATGTCTTGCGGAGTTTGTACTTGATGCCCCTCATTTGCCAAAGCAAGAACTCCAGCCTTGTCTGTGCTTAGTGCAAGTCGCTGAAACAGACAGCTCTTCATCTGTCTTTTTAGTTCCCTAACTTTCCAACATTCCTTGATGGATTCCTTATAATAGAACTGCATTTCAAGTGCATTATCACACTTCAACAGTTCATAATAATGGCTCCATGTCAATTTGTGGGACAGTGTCCCACATTTTGGGAATGCCAAGTATAACTTACGCATATAGGTAAGATTTGTTCGGTTAAACCCTTTACCATTTCTTGCTGTCAAATCCTTTGCAAGGTTTACAAGTAACCTTTTGCCATATTCAGCTCTTTGTTTACCACCCTGTTCAAATTCAACGATATACTTTCCAGTTTGCCAGTTGGCATCAAGCAATTCCGTATTGACCGCAGCAATGGCTTTTGACTTCGCCTCACCCCATAGCGTGGTTATGTTGTCTATCAACTTCTGATAGGCAGCATCATTTATGTTTGTCAAACCTTTATTCTCCATGCCAATCTTTTAGATTTGTGGAACACCGTTCCACATTTTACAATTCGTCCACATTTACATTTATCCCCAAGATACGCTGTATCTCCGCCAATGTCTTATCAATTTCATGATCAAGAGCTTTGCGCTTCTTGAAATAGTCGGCAAGCAGTTCGGCAGGAGGCAAGATTTCTTCATCCTCTTTCGGGAACTTGCACAAGTCGAAGTTGCAATCGGTGGCGATAAGGTCTTCAACTGAATAGCAACGAGATTTCTCGTCACCATCAGCAATAATAATCTCCTTACGGTCGTTCCACCACTCACGGATTGGGTCGCAATGTTCCGACTTCATGGACTTTGTCTTGGAGAAATGCTTGTAACCCTCTGGCATATCCAAACGATAGAACCACGTTTCCTTTGTAGAATAGCCCTCTGGAACACCCTCCGCACTGGTATTGTCGAAGAACAGAATGTTCGTGGCAATGGAAGTGTAGGGCGCAAAGATGCTTCCTGGCAAACGGATAATGGTATGCAAGTTGAAATCTCTAAGCAGCTTGGTCTTGATGGCTATCTTTGTGTTGTCCGCTCCAAACAGGAAACCGTCTGGGACAATGACCGCTGCACGACCATTCTTCTTCAGTCGGTACATGATAAGAACCATGAACAAGTCAGCAGTCTCGCTACTGCGCATATCAGAAGGGAAATGTGACTTGACATCCGACTTCTCGTTTCCACCGTATGGTGGGTTCATCAACACAACATCAAACTTGTCTCCGTCTGTATAGTTGAGTACATCTTTTGTCAGCGAGTTGTCGTGATATACCAATGGCGTGTCAATTCCATGCAGCAACAGGTTTGTCACACATAGCATATACGGGAATTGTTTCTTTTCTATGCCAAATACAGACTGATTGTACTCTTTGCGGTCTTCTGCAGTCTTTACCTTCTTGTCCAATTCACCCAACCAACTTGTGATGAAACCTCCTGTACCACAAGCGAAGTCTGCCATTTTCTCACCAATCTGCGGATTGACTATCTCTGCCATAAATTCAGTTAAGGCTCTTGGGGTGTAGAACTCACCAGAGGAACCTGCCGACTGCATTTCTTTGAGGATAGTCTCGTATATTTCACCGAAAGCATGACTTTCCTCATAGTCACCAAGGTTCAAACCGTCAATCACATTCAGCACTTGACGAAGTTGAACTCCATCTTTCATATATTGATTGGCATCCTCAAATGTGGTCTTTACAATCGCCTGACGGATAGGGGTTGTTGGTGTTACCTCTATGTTTTTGAGTTCCACAAACAATGTGTTGTTGACAAACGAAAGCAACTCATCACCAGTCAAGGCTTTACCGCTTCCATCGTCATGTGCCCAGTTGCGCCAACGGCATTCTTCTGGAATAATAGACTTGTAATCATCATCGTCCAACTCCCAATCATTCTCTTTCTCGTCATAGACTTTCAAGAACAACATCCACGCCATTTGTTCTATGCGTTGCGCATCACCGTTGATACCGGCATCATTGCGCATTATATTGCGTACTCGTTTTACGAAATTTGATAAACTCATATTTTGTTTCTATTTTATGCTATATTATATATATATTTTTCCAGTTCCTTTACGGCATCAAGATAGCCTTGCTTTCCACCAAAGAACTTCACGATGTTTGCCTTTGAACCCAATTTGCGGAATGGGTCATTTTCAAGCACAGTAAGGCTTTCCAATTCTGACACACCTTCCTTGGTGTACTTATCCAACAAGGCTTCAAGCACAAGTCGTGCCTGTTCACCATACTTGCTGAATATGTCTCGTTTCTTCACTTGTTCGGCACGTTCATGTCGTGTAAGTGTTTTCTTGCCGTAGGCTATATGGCAGATAAAATCGAAATCATCAACATCGTCCATATCTTGGTCATGCTTCAATGCAGCAAGGTCAATGCCACTTTCTTTAAGCATTTCAGCAATGTCTGACTTTTTCTTGGTTTCTTGCCACTTGGAAGTGAACGTGTCAATTGTTGCGTATGTGTCTATGATACTTTTCTTTGTATAGTCGGTAATGCTTTCCGTGCGAAGCAACTTACCATTTGTGTCATAGACAGAAACAACCTTGTTAATGACCTTTACTGTACAACCGTCCGAGTTGACTATTGGCTTAGGCTGTTTGGGCGGTTGTTGGCAAATACATGGTATCTGACCACATACGGGGCAGGGTTCTGGTGTCGGTTTGGGACACACGCATGGATTCTGTCCACATACAGGACAAATATATGGTTTAGGCGGATAATTTGGGTCTATCTCAATCGGTCCATCCCAATCAGGGTCAGCAAACAATCGTGTTACGTTGCGGAAGTCCATTACTGTGAAGTATGTCTTTCCTTCTTTCTCACGAAGACGAGTGCCCCGACCAATTATCTGTTTGAACTCTGTCATAGAGCCGATTTGTTGGTCAAGAACAATCAGTTTTGTCATTTTGCAATCAACACCAGTTGAAAGCAACTTACTTGTAGTTGCTATAACAGGATATTTCTCGGCAACAGAAATGAAATAATCCAACTTGCCTTTTCCGTATTCGTCACTACCAGTTATACGAACCACATAGTCGGGATTTTTCTTGCACATGTCAGCATTGGCATTAGCCAAAGCCATACGCATACGTTCCGCATGAGTTTCATCAGCACAGAACACTATGGTCTTAGCCATGCGATCTGTACTTTTCAGATAGTTGGTTATCTCTTGCGCAACTTCCCTTATACGGTCTTCTATGACAATGTTATAATCATAGTCGCTGTTGTTATAAATGCGGTCTTCTATCTCGTTGCCGTATATATCCTTTTGTCCCTTTGTAGGTCTCCATTCGTCACCGATGTTCGTTGTGATGTTGATAACCTTGAAAGGAGCAAGGAAACCGTCCTCAATTCCGTTTTTAAGACTGTAAGTATAGACTGGTTCACCAAAGTAGCCAATACTTGACTGATATTTTGTTTCTTTAGGTGTGGCAGTCATACCTATATGAGTAGCCGAAGAAAAGTATTCCAAGATGTTTCGCCAGTTGCTATCATCCTTTGCGCTACCTCTATGACACTCATCAACGATAACAAGGTCAAAATAGTCTGGATTAGGAAACAGCTCCTTATAGTTTTTGGCATCATTCTGTCCAATCAACTGTTGATAGAGTGCAAAGAACACTTGATAAGAGCCCAGTTCTTCCAAGTGGTTCTTGTCTTTTGAGTAGTCTATCTTGTGTGTCACCTTTTCTAATGGCTTGAAGTCCTGCTGTATGGATTGGTCAACCAATATGTTTCGGTCTGCAAGATACAACACTTTCTTCTTCAAACCACTTTTAAGCAAACGCCATACAATCTGAAATGCAGTATATGTCTTGCCTGTGCCAGTTGCCATGACAAGGAGCACACGGTTTTGTCCTTTGGCAATGGCACCAACTGTGCGATTTACTGCATTGCGCTGATAATATCGTGGCGGAAATATATTCTGACCAGTGCAAAAAGGCTGCTCTATGATAGCCAGCTCTTGTTCGTTAAGTCCGTTTCCATCGTTAGCCTCATTTTTATATCTTTCGACAAGTTCGTCTTTTGTTGGAAATTCGTCCATAGCAAAAGTGCGTTCCTTGCCTGTCAAGAAGTCATGTTCGGCAAAACCTTCACCATTTGAACTGTATGCAAACTTCACATCAAGCATTTGGGCATAGGTCATGGCTTGTTGCAATCCATGAGAAACAGAATGATTGGCATCCTTTGCTTCTACAATAGCAATGGGTGTTGCCTTATTTGCATAAAGTACATAGTCGGCAAACTTCGGTTTCTCTCTATGCACAAGATTACCATGAAGGCTAATTTTACCGTCAGTAAATTTAACCTTCTGTTCCATGAATATACTATCCTTTGACCATCCCTTGCTTGTGATGGCTTCGTTGATATAGCGGAACTTGATGTCCTCTTCTGTAAGTTCTTTGCTTATGCCCATGTTCAAATAACGTTTTATTATCGGAAGTTATTTTGTCCAGTTCTAAAAAATCCAGCATTTGGCGTTTTTACTCTCGCTCGTCCTCGTCTGTTATCAAGTCCTTCAAATCGACTTGTAGAATTTTGGATATTTCAAGCAATGTTTCCAAATCTGGCTGGTATTTATTCCTGGCGTAGCAGTTTACTGTACTAAAGCTCTTCCCAAGCTGTTTTGCAAGCCATGTCTGAGAGATGCCTTTTTCTTCCAACGTGTCTTTTATTCTGTTCAGTTTCATATTTTCGCCGAATTTTACTGCAAATATACATTAAATTTTGCGATAATAATTCGTTATGTGGCTCTAATAGGCAAAAATATAACGATATTTCACACTTCCACACCCATTTGATACGAAATAAGGGAATAAAGAGATTTTATCCTCCTTACTCCCTTTCTTTTCTTCCC
>OJAW01002040.1_pt1 | contig 10658 bp, 16 predicted proteins | sample 1589151 | NCBI WGS metagenome assembly OJAW01 (sample SAMN03283290) | human gut metagenome | biome: human-associated habitat; material: feces | host: Homo sapiens | place: Peru | collected 2012 | reverse complement strand
TTAGGTTTCAATTGACTTTATTCAATTTTTACTCCCCACCAGATTTCGAAGAACCTTAATAAAATCAACCTTGATTGGTTGATTTTTATTTGTCTTTTAAAATAGATTTATTATATGGTTTTCTTTCATCTGTTCTATAAGTTAAATAATCTATACTTGTTTTGTAGTAGTCTGCTAGTATGTTTATTTTTTCTAATGGAATTGAGTTGATTCCTAGTTCATATTTGTTGTATTGTTGTTGAGTTACTCCGAGAATGTTTGCTATATCTTTTTGATATAAATCATGGTCTTCTCTTATTTCTTTTAATCTTGATATATTCATTGTTTCACCTCAAATAAATTTTACTATACAACTTTTAATTGTATTGACTAATACAACTACAGGTAGTATAATTAAGTTATGATACAATCTTTGGTTGTATGAGGTGGCATATGAAAAAGAAGTTTTGTTTAAATGTATTTTTATTTATAATTATATTTATAACTTTTATTTATAAATATAATTATAATAAGAGTGTTAGTTTTAATGTTGAAAGTGATTATAAAAAAGAAGGATTGCTATCTTTGAATTTAGAAACAGAGGTTGGTTCTGGAAAGTATGAAGTTACAACATCAAATGTATGGCCAACTGAGGGTTATGTTTTTAATAGTGAATTATCTGGTTGTGAAAATGGCAGTAATTTATTATGGGATGATTCAAATAAAACAATTATAATGAGTGGTAATGTTTCTGATAAGTGTTATGTTTATTTTGATATTTATGTTGAACGTAGGTATGATGAGAATTGTGATAGTACTTTTATAGCCTGTAATGTTGCAAAAAAATTTACTGGTGTTCAAGGTGAAAATTCTATATATTATCATGATTCTAGTTTAGTAAATGGAGCTGGGGATAATAGTTATAGATTTACAGGTGCAAGTGATTCTGTTAATAATTATGTTTGTTTTGGTTCAGATGAGACTACTTGTTCAGTTGACAATTTATACAGAATAATCGGTGTATTTGATGGAAGAGTAAAATTAATAAAAGCTGATTATGCAACAAGTGCATTACTTGGAACAGATGGGGATTACAAAGATATTTATTCAGATGACATCACAACTTATAAAGGAAATTTAGCTAATTCGGAAATTGCATCATACTATTGGTTTTACAGAGGATATCTTTATGCATCAAATAATTGGAGCAATGGACAATTAAATAAAACAAATTTAAATGCAAATTATTTAAACAATATAGGAAGTAAATGGTCAAATATGATAGATATTGTCATCTGGAAAATCGGTGGAAATACAAATGAAAATATTCGCATTGTTATTCCATCAGTAGCATATCAAAATGAAATAATAAATCCAGTAACAACAAATAGTACAGATAATGCAACGGAATATAGTGCGAAAGTTGTATTAATGTATGTAAGTGATTATGGATTTGCAGCAGAACCCAATGCATGGACAACAACATTAAATTATTATTATGGCTCTTCAATAAAAGGTTCAAATTGGATGTTTATGGGTTTAAATGAATGGACAATTTCCCGCTATACGGACTCTTCCTTCACTGTGTTTTATGTTGATGGTAATGGGGGCGTCAGCTGGTACCGCGCTAGCTTTGTCATTGCGGTCCGACCTGTATTTTTTCTTAACTCTTTTATTAAATATGTCAGTGGTTCTGGTACTCAAAGTGATCCAATAAGAGTGAGTAATTAATAAAAAATACCAGTGGTTAATAATCTGGTATTTTTTTAATTAATATGTTTTTTCTGAATATGCATGTGAGTATATGATTGGTTCCATAAATTCTACATAGTTTAGGTAAAGTATTCTAATTAGGTACCATAAATTATTGGTATTATCTCTGATTATTAAATGGTCTTTACCTGCTTCTTCGATAATTCCTTCATATACTTTATTTTGCCATGCACTACTATCTGGATATGAAACATAAGCTTTAACCTTTCTTCCTTTGTTAAGTCTTAGTATGTTTTCAATATAACTTTGTTCATTATAAACGTAATTATCTTTGTTAACATCAGTTATTTGCATATTTCCTGGTGGTGTTTGATAACCTGTTGATGGAAATGTTGGATTTTGGTAATAGTTACCGTTCATTTTAAAATTCACCTCATAACAATATATGTTTTAATTGAAAAAATATAGCAAATAGTTTATAATTAATATAGAAAAGTGGGTAATAAAAATGAAAAAAATAAATTATAAAGAAATAATATTTGATGGATGTTCATTAGTTTTTGGATTATTCTTTTATGCATTATGTTTTAATTTGTTTTTAACTCCGAATGATTTAGTAGTATCTGGTTTTAGTGGGGTATCTATTGTTATGCAAAAATTATTTGGATGGACTCCATCTGTCTTTTTGCTTATTGCAAATGTCATATTACTTATTATTTGTTTTATATTTCTTGGTTGGAAAACTACGAAAAAAAATATAATTGGTTCTTTATTGTATCCATTAATGGTAACTATATCATTACCAGTTGCAACATTTTTAAGTAAATATATAGTTACTGAAGATTTTTATTTAACACTATTATTTGCAGTTGTTTTATATGGTGTAAGTAGTGGATTTATTTATAGAAGTGGATTTACTGCAGGAGGATCTGACATAATAATGCAACTAATAAACAAATATTGTAATGTTTCTGAATCAAAAGCATTGCTTGTTGCAAATGGTTTTATTATTTGTTCTGGGATGATTGTTTTTGGATTTACTAAAGCAGTTTATTCATTTATTATATTATATTGTTCAACATATTTTATTGATAAGATTATGTTTGGTATATCTGATAGTAAGTTATTTTATATTTATACAAGAAAGACTAGAGCTGTTAAGAAATTAATATTTGAAGAATTTAAAACTGGGTTTACTACGATACCTGGTACTGGGGGATATTCACATAAAAATGGAGTACTTATTATGTGTGCAGTTTCTAACAATGATTACTATTTACTTAAGAATCGTATTCTAGAAATTGATCCATCTGCATTTATTGTAATAGACAAATGTTATGAAGTTAATGGAGGAGTTAAACGAAGTAATATTCCATTTTTGTAATATTTGTGGTACACTAATGGTGTGATTGCTTATGAAAAAGATTGTTATATTTGGAGGAGGCAGTGGTCTTTCTCAACTTTTAAAAGGAATAAAGCTATTTCCAGTGGATATTACTGCGGTAGTATCTGTTGCAGATAATGGGGGAAGTACTGGTTTACTAAGAAGGGAATTAAATATACCTGCGGTTGGTGATATATCGAAGGTTATGCTTAGTATGTCTGAATCTAGTCAAGATGTTATTGATTTAATGAATTATCGTTTTACTAAGTCAAAGAGTTTAGGAATACATTCAGTTAAAAACTTGCTCTTGATGGCTTTGATGGATTTAAAGGGTAGTTTTGCTAAAAGCTTACCTGTTATGGAAACTCTTTTGGATGTAAAGGGAAATATTTTGCCTTTGACTGAAGATAATGTTAATTTGGTAGGTATTACTACGAATGGTAAAAAGGTTTATGGAGAAACTCAGATTACTAAGTGTGCAAAAAAAATAATGGAAGTAAAATATGATAAAGATATTGTGGTTAATCCTGATGTCATTGATGCAGTTAGAGATGCTGATTTAATTATATTTTCATCAGGAAGTTTGCTTACAAGTATTGTACCTCATTTAATTGATAAAACTTTAGTTAGAGAAATAAATAATGCTAAAGCCGAAAAGATGTATATTTGTAATTTATTTACTCAACCAGGAGAAACAGATGATTTTAGTGTTAAAGATCATATTATGTATTTAGAAAAGTACTTGGGAAAAGGAAGTATTGATATTGTTATTGCTAATAATGAAGTAATAAGTAGTAATTTAGCTAATAGGTATGCAACACTTGAACAAAAAGATCCAGTTATTTTAGATATGCATGAGTTTGATGATAGTGATATTTATGTTATTCAAGATAAGTTATTTACTACACAAGATGGTGTTTATAGACATGATTCTTTAAAGACTGGATATTTAATATTTTCTTATTTGATGGATGGTAGAAAATGACATTTACAACGAGTTTAAAAGAAGAAATATCAAAGAATGATATTAATGTTATTGAAGCTAGGTATGAACTTAGTGCATTTTTAAATAGTGTAGCTAAGTTTAATAAAGATGAGATATTAATTACTTTGGAAAATGCTAGTATAGCTAGGATGATATATAAAGAGATTAAAGAAATATATGGTATTAATCCAAGTATTGTAGTTAGAATACAAAAAAGATTTAAAGTAAAACAAATATATATTTTAAGGATAATAGAAAGAATTGATTTTATTAAGAAAGATATAAGTGTAGGTATAAAAATAAATGTTGAAGATTTAGTTAGTGATGAAGAGAAAATTGCTTTCATTAAAGGAGCTTTTTTGGCAGTAGGTAATGTATCAAATCCAAGTACTAGTGGTTATCATTTGGAGTTTGTATTTACTAAAGAACGTCTTGCAAAGCAAGTGCTTAATTTGTTAAATTATTTCAATTTGAAAGCTAAGTTAATAAAAAGAGGTTATAAAAATATAGTGTATATTAAAGCTAGTGAATGTATAAGTGATTTAATAAAGATGTTTAAAGCAACAAATTCATTATTTTATTTTGAAGATATAAGAATATATAGAGATCATAAGAATATGGTTAATAGATTAAATAATTGTGAGATTGCTAATCAAGAAAAGACATTTAGAACTGGACAAGCACAGGTGGAAGCAATTAATTATTTAATTAGTCATGATTTATTGGGATTGCTTGATGAAAATACGAGAATTGTTGCTAATGCTAGAATTAAGTATCCGGAGGTTTCAATGCAAGAACTGGCTGATATAGTAACACTTGAATATAATTATAAAATTGGTAAGTCTGGTATAAATCATCGTTTTATTAAGATAAATAATTTAGTTAAAAATCATAAAGAAAGAAGTGGTAATGATGAAAGTAAGATTAGCTAGTGAAATTCAACCAGATAGTATTTTAGATGGTAGTGGAATTAGAACTGTAATATGGTTTCAAGGATGTTTACATAATTGTTTGGGCTGTCATAATCCAGAAACTCATGATATGAATGGAGGATTTTTAAAAGATGTTGATGAGATATGTAGTGAACTTAAGTCTTTGAAGTATCAAAGTGGTATCACTTTATCTGGTGGAGATCCATTTTTTCAACCTAAGGAAGCATTATATATTGCAAAGTTTGCTAAATCTATTGGGTTAAATGTCTGGGCTTATACAGGTTTTACGTATGATGCATTAATTAATGGAGATAAGGATAGATTGGAATTGTTAAAAAATGTCGATGTTTTAGTGGATGGTAAATTTGTACTTGATAAGAAAAGTTTAGCTTGTAAGTTTAGGGGTAGCACTAACCAAAGGTTAATTGATGTTAAAAAGTCTTTAGAAAAAGGAGATGTTGTGTTATATGATGTTTGATGAAAAGATAAATTATTGTATACTTCATAATAATCCTGATGAAAATTTTATTAATAAACTTGGTAGTATTCCTGTTGTTAAAGATTTAGAATTTAATAAGTTGGTAGAAAGACTAGAATTTTTTCCAAATAAACAAGTTATATTTAATGAAACATTGTATGGCTTAAAACTTGATGAAAAGATGGAAATATTTAAGTTGTTAAAAAAGCAAAATATATCATATATAAATGTAACTAGTAATGTTGAAGATGCAATATACTCTGATTATATATTTGTTTATGATGGAAATAAGTTAGTCTTAGAAGGTAATAGAAATGAAGTTTTAAAAGAAGAAAAGACTTTGAAAAGACTTGGGTATGGATTACCTTTTGTGGTTGATTTGTCTATTCAACTTAATTATTATGATATATTTAATAAAGTTTATTATGATTTAGATGAATTAGTGAGGGCTTTATGGAATTAGAAAAGTTAAAGGGAAATATTATTGGTGTTATAAGTGATGATTATGGACTACTGAAATATCAGGGACTAATGGTTAAGGATATTGTTAAAAAAAGAAGTTTAGATGCGTTGAAAATGGCTGGACTTACGCCAGAGTATATGGATAAATTATTTGATAAATTGTCATATAGAGATAAAGAAAAAGCAATACTTGCAAGTAAGTTACAAGATAAAGTTATAATACTTAATAATTTTAGTAAAGGATTAACTAGTAAAGATATAGAACATTATAAGAAGTTATTTAAAAGAATAGTTAGTTATAATAGAAAGATTATATTAATTGATAAAAACAGTGAAATGTTTATTAATCTTGTTGATAAGTTTTATGTTATTAACAAGGATATTGTATATGAAACAGATGACATATTTGATAATAATTTAAGTAAGTATATTGAGTTACCTGAGATTGTTAAGTTTAATAACAAAAGCAATGATTTAGGTGTTAAAATAAATCATTATAAAGAATTAGATGATTTATTAAAAGCAATTTATAGGATTAAGTCATGAGATATTTAATTAGATTTAGTTATGATGGAACTCTTTTTCATGGATTTCAACGTCAGAAGAATGTTAAAAATGTTCAAGGATTATTGGAACAAACACTAAGTGGTTATTTTGGACAAGATATTTTTATTAAGGGAAGTGGAAGAACTGATGCTGGAGTTCATGCAAAGTGTCAATGTGCTCATTTTGATACATCAAAAAAAGTTACTTGGAAAGATATAAAGTGTATTAACAAGATATTAAATGGAGAAATTGTTATAAATAATTTAAAGTTAGTGGATAATAATTTTCATGCAAGACATGATGTTAAGAAAAAGACTTATGTTTATAAAATAAATGTTGGTAAGTATAAAAGTAATTATGAAGGATATTATTATCAGATTAAGTATGATTTAGATATAAAGAAAATGAGGGAAGTTAGTAAAATTTTTGTGGGAGTACATGATTATAGAAACTTTGTAAGTGGATATAGAGATGATTATGAATCTGTTATATATAATATAAAGATAAGTAAGTTTGGTAATATTCTTACATTTAAATTTGTTGGTGCTGGGTTTTATCGTTATATGGTAAGACATTTAGTTGGAGCTTTAGTTGATGTTGGAAAAGGTAAAGTGGATATAAACACTATTTATGGTATGATTGATAATAAAGAATTTACTAAAAAATTATGTGTTGTACCTGCATGTGGGTTATATTTGACAGACATTAAATATTAGACTTGATAAGGAGGATATTTTGGAAGTATTAGATGTAGTAACTTTAGATAATAATAAAAAATATACTGTTTTAGATATATCAATAATTGGAAATGTTAAGTATATTACTTTGGTTAATGTAAGTGATAGTGATGACATCTTGATATGCAAGGAAAAGGTTGTTGGTAATGAGGTAATTCTTGCAAAAGCAAGTGAGGATGAAAAGAATAAATTGGGTAAAAAATTAATTAATGATATAAGAGGTGTAGGTTATGGAAGAAGAATTTAGAGTAATAAATATTGAAAAATATAAGAGGGATGTAAAACAAGATAAAGTATTAAATAACGTTATTAAAGTTTTAACAGTGGGTTTAATGATTTGTGGTAACCATATTATGGTTGATGGTGTTAATGCAAAAACTATAGCTATAGAGTTATTTACTATTTTTGGTGGATATTTAGTAAATTATGAAGTATTTAAAGAAACTATTAAAAGAAAGATAATAATTGAAAAATATGAAACAGAAGAAAATATAAAGAATCTTGATTATCCCGAAGATTATATAGATGAAGTGCAAGATAAGATTTATTCAAAGACATTTAATTTATCAGTTAAAAGTGCGATTCATTTTTTAGTACTTGCTTTAGCTGTATTTGGTAATGCTTTGTTAGTGGGACCTATGCAAGATTTAGTGCTTGCTATTGGTGCTTTAGCTATGACGAATATAATTGAGGGATATGTTGATAAAAAATATTTATTTAAAAGAGCAGATGAACTTGATGATGAAGTAAAGTTAATAAGAGAAAAAAAGAGAAGATAGAGAATATTTAATTAAAGAAATTGATAAATGTAGTAATGTTTTTTAAATATAGAAAAGTTATTAACGTCACTTTCTTTTATGAATTTGATTAGTTATGAAAAGTTTAATTATACTGGTAATGAGAATTATTTAGTAACTCTAGCTATGCTAGGGACATTTTTGTTTATGGTGTGTGCTAATACTCTGTGGGTAAATATATTTACATGTTTTACATTACAAGAAATTGGTGGTTTAATATCAGGTTATTTAGCTATTAGATTAATTGATAATGCATTATTAAGTTCAACATATTATAGGTTAAGTGGAGATAATCAAATATTACTTGATTTAGATGATTTAATAAGAGAGAGGACATAAGTAATTGTGTCTTTTTCTGTTGACTTTTTATTAGTTTTTTGATAATCTTTAAGTATGATAATAGGAAGTATAGGTGGTAATTGTGTTTAAGTTTTTAAAAAGAAATTTATTTGTTATCGTGTTTATAATATTTGTGTTTACGTTTGTCTTTATTAGAGGTAGTAAAACTTTGGATGAATTTCATCAGTCTCAAAAAAGACAAGATTATATGGCTTTAAAATGTGAAAGTGATTTAAATGATAAAGAACATGAATATAGTAATGATTATATTGAATATTGTAATAGAATGATGTCATATAAAAATAATAAATATAGTTTTTACAATTATTTTAGTGATATGTTAGTTGATAAATGTGGATTTTTAAATTATTTAGGTTTTTTAATTGTAGTAGTTCCTGCACTTTATTATGTTTGTAAGTTGCTTAAAAATGGTTATATTGTGAATTATTTAACAAGAAATAATTATTTGAGTTTTTTAAAATGTTTATTTGGAAAAGCTTATCGGTTTGTATGGATATTGCCGATGCTTGCTTTTGTATTAATTGCTCTTTCGTTAAAAGATGGAGTAGTTCAAAATAATTATACTGTTTTAACAATATGGATGAGTGATATTACAAATAATATTTATCTATTTATTACTTTGTACTTAATTAATATATTTATGTATTCTTGTATATATATAAATTTAGGTTTAATAGTTGCAAGGTATCAAAATAATTATTTTTTAAGTTTAGTTTTATCTTACATAATTTTATTTGGAATAGAGTTGTTCCTAGAATTATTTAGTACGACGAAAGTATGTAATGTTATTTTTGGAGATTATTGTGGTGGGTCATTTTTTAATATTATGGATGCATTTACCTTTAATGATGCTTATGGGGTTTCATCGGTGATGTTATTTTCATTTGTTATGTTAGTTATTAGTTTTGTAGGTGTTTTCTTAGCATATAGGAATCACGAAAAGTTAGTTATAAAATCTGAAAGATATTGGAGGTCAAAATGAAAATAGAAGTTAAAGATGTTTGTAAGAGTTTTCGTAAAAAGCAAGTATTAGATAATGTTAATTATACATTTATATCTGGTAATATTTATGGACTTAGTGGTATAAATGGTATTGGTAAAAGTGTTTTGTTAAAAATTATATGTGGTTTATATAAACCTAGTTCTGGTTGTGTTTTATATGATGGAGTTAAAATTAATCAAGATTTAGTTATTAAATCCAATGTCAGAGCTTTGATTGATACGCCATATTTCTTTCCTGAGTTAACAGGTTTTGAAAATTTAAAAGTATTATCAAAAATAACAAATAAGATTAATGATGATGATATAAATAAAGCATTATATATTGTAAATTTATCTTGTGAAAAAGATAAGTTATATGGGGATTATTCATTGGGTATGAAACAAAAATTAGGTATTGCTCAGGTTATTATGGAAAATCCAAAAGTAATAATATTAGATGAACCATTTAATGGTATTGATAGTGGAAATATTTTAAAAATAGAAGAGTATTTAAAAGAAATGAAGAAAAATAATAAAATAATAATTATAACTAGTCATATAGCAAATAGTTTAGAAAAGTTGTGTGATACCATATATAAAATGGGGTAATAAAATGATATATCAATTATGTGTGTTACGTGATTTAATTAAGAAAAGTTATTTGAAGTTTTTTGGAGTTTGGTTGTTATTCCTTCTTATAATATTTAGTTTGGTGATTGTTTCTCCGGTTGGAGTAAGATTAAGTGATTTTTACTTTCTTTTGGGCGTTTTTTATACTTATGATGTTACATTTTTGGAAGTTTTATGGATTGGATTTCAACTATTAAGTTTAATATATATGTTTTTGCTCTTTTTAGAATTTGAAAAATATATGTAACCGGAATTGAAGTTGATAATTTTTTTTAAAATAGCAAAAACTTCTGATTCAAAATTACTTGAATCTATTAGGTAAAAATTTTGTATTTCTTCTATCGCTTCTTCAAAATTATTCAAAAGTTACTCCAAATCAGATTTTTCCATGTAACCGATATATCTTAGATTTCTGTAATAACCATCATAATCAAGTCCATAGCCGATCAAGAATTTATCATCAACTTCAAAGCCATAATAATCTGCATCTACATCTGCAACTCGTGTTATTTTTTTATCTAAAAGTGAACAAAATTTAGTTGATTTTGTGTGGAAATTACAGTGCAAAAAGTCTAATAGAAATTTTGCAGTAAGCCCTGTGTCAACAATATCTTCAATGATTAGAACATTTTTCCCATTTAAATCAGGAAGAGAAATATCTACAGCATTAACTT
>OJAW01002039.1_pt1 | contig 10689 bp, 3 predicted proteins | sample 1589151 | NCBI WGS metagenome assembly OJAW01 (sample SAMN03283290) | human gut metagenome | biome: human-associated habitat; material: feces | host: Homo sapiens | place: Peru | collected 2012 | reverse complement strand
TCATAATTATAATAGTATTTTTAAAATCAACCGTTCTGCCTTGTGAATCAGTAATTCTTCCATCATCTAATATTTGTAATAAAATATTGAAAACATCCTTATGAGCTTTTTCAATTTCATCGAATAATACTATTGAATAAGGATTTCTTCTTACAGCCTCTGTTAATTGACCGCCTTCATCGTATCCAACATATCCTGGAGGAGCACCTACTAATCTAGAAACTGAATGACTCTCCATATATTCAGACATATCGATACGTACAATATGTCTAACATCATCAAAAAGTTCATATGCTAATGTTTTGGCAATTTCAGTTTTACCAACACCTGTAGGTCCCAAAAACATAAAAGAACCAATAGGTCTATTAGGGTCCTTGATGCCAGCTCTAGCACGAATGATGGCCTCTGAAATTAAATGAATTGCTTCATCTTGACCAATAACATGTTTTTTCATATTATTCTCTAAATTTAATAATTTATCTCTTTCTGTACCAACAAGTTTAGTAACTGGAATATTTGTCCACTTAGATATAATATTAGCAATAGATTCTTCATCTACAGTGTTGCTTAAAAGAGATGAATTTTGATTATTGAATTTTAATGTTGCTAATTCTTCTTGAAGTTTAGGGATAGTACCATGTTTTAAGACGGCTGCCTTTTCATAATCATAATCAGCTTCAGCTAATTCTAAGTTATGTGTTGCTGTCTCTAATTCTTTTTGTTTATCCTTAATTCTAACACTGAGATTTTTCTCTTCATTCCATTTATCTCTAAGTATACTTTCTTCTTCTTTTAAAGAAGTTAATTTCTTATTAATTTCTTCAGTTCTTTTTAAAGAAATTTCATCTTTTTCCTTTTTTAAGGACTCTTTTTCTATTTCTAATGTCATAATCTCTCTTGTTAAATAATCTAATTTAACAGGAACAGATTCCATTTGTACCTTAATAGTAGCACATGCTTCATCAACTAAATCAATAGCTTTATCTGGTAAAAATCTATCAGTAATATATCTATTAGCCAAATTAGCTGCAGTTACTAAAGCAGCATCTTTAATGGTAACACCATGAAATACTTCAAATCTAGATTTAAGTCCCCTTAGTATTGCAATCGTATCACTAACACTAGGTTCAGAAACTAATACTTTTTGAAATCTTCTTTCCAAAGCACCATCTTTTTCGATATATTTACGATATTCATTAAGTGTAGTAGCACCAATACATAAGATTTCGCCACGTGCAAGCATAGGTTTTAACAAATTGCCTGCATCCATTGCTCCTTCCATTGCACCAGCACCAACAAGTAAATGAATTTCATCAATAAATAAAATAATTTTACCATCAGAGTCTTTAATTTCTTTTAAAACTGCTTTTAGTCTTTCCTCAAATTCACCACGATATTTTGCTCCAGCTATTAAAGCTCCCATATCAAGGGACCAAATAGTTTTACCTTTAAGATTATTTGGCACATCTCCTTTAATAATACGCGCAGCAAGTCCTTCTATAATAGCAGTCTTACCAACACCAGGAGCTCCTACTAAAACGGGATTGTTCTTGGTTTTTCTAGATAATATTCTAGTAATATTACGAATTTCTTCATCACGGCCAATAACAGGATCAATTTTGCCTTCTTTTGCTTCAACAGTCACGTCACGACCATATTTTTCTAAAACATTTTGTAAGTTTTCTTCAAACGGATTTTGATTATTCATATCTCTCACATCCTTTCATTTATTAATTATATCAGAATTTTAGCAATTGTCAATATAGAATGCTAAAATTTTAAGAAAAATTAGCAATTAATTAAAAAGATTGCTAAAATTGTATTGACATTTAATAAAATAGTGCTATAATTATACTCGAAAGGATGTGGTAAAGATGTTACCAAGTAGAATATTTTTTGATAATTTCTTAGATGAAATGGAACCTAAAAAGTTCGAGAAAGGAATGAAATGTGATATATATGAAGAAAAAGGTATGTATCATATTGTAATGGATGTTCCAGGATACAAAAAAGAGGATATCAAACTCGAATATGAAGATGGATATCTTAAAATTGTAGCTACACATAAAGAAGAAGAAAAAGAAGGTAAAAAATATATGCGTAGGGAAAGAACATCATTAAGTAGATGTGAAAGATCCTTCTATTTAGGAGACCTTGATGAAAACAGAATAAAAGCTGAATTTAAAGATGGTGTCTTAAAAGTTACCGTTCCTAAAATAAACGAAAAAGAACCAACTAAGAAAATAATAAACATAGACTAAAAGGTCTATGTTTTTTTTATAAAATATTGATATTTAATGATGCATATGATATAATTTTAATTGTAGAAAGTAGTCGAAGACTAGCTAGATACACAAATATGATTCTATAAATAAGTAAGGGAGGGAAATTATGAATCATAAAGTTCAAAATGTACAAAAATTATATGATGATTCAATGAATCTATATAACAAAGTTGTACGTGAAACTGCTGATAGTATAATTGATAATTTAAAATCAGGTATCAGCACACTAAAAAATACTTGGGAAGGAAAAGATGCTGGCGTTCAAATTCAAAATGTTATTGAAGTTTGCAATGCCATGATAGTTTTAAGAAATGCACTATGTCAATTGGCTCAAAATGCATCAGGAATTGCTGCAAATTACAGATCAATTCAAAATGCTAATAGAGCTAATTTAGAAGTTTTAACACCAATTAAATATGAAGAATCAGCACCAATGGAAAATTATACTGATTTAAGAGATACTATCAATATTAGTCAAGAAGCTATGACTGGTAAAGGTAAAATAGATGCAGCTAACAATTCAATAGATGGATTTATCAGTAATGTTCGTAGATCATGCGACGATATTATGAACAATTGGCAAATAGGTACTGGAAGAGAAGAAGCAAATGAAGCTTTTGGTGAGTTCCTATCAAAATCAAATAAATATAAACAAACATTAAATTCTGTATCTTCAAGTATAACTGATGCGTTAAAGAACTACTCAATGTAATAAGAAGAATATAAGAAGTATGATAAATACTTCTTAATTCTTAAGAGGAGAAAAATATTTCTCTTTTTAAGAATTAAGAAGGGGGAGATAGCTATGAGTACGAGTGGAGCGGATATATCACGTTCAGCAGCTTTAGATGATGCTATAAGAAGTTTAACAGCTTCATATGAAGCTAAAATAGCAGTACTTCAAAACAAAATAAATGGCTATAGAGAGAAAATTCAAGCATATCGAAGAGTAATTAAAAAGGGATACGATAGTATTTACACTATCATGGATGCTGAAGATTTATATTCTGACACTATCAATAAAATGAATGATATAGTAATATGCGGAATGCCTTTTGATGGTGGTGATTTGACTCAGGATAAAATTATAATGGCCAATATCAAAGCAAAAACTCAAGAATTAATTAGAGTAGGATACAAAAAAATTGCTGAATTAGAAGGATTAATAGCAGCCGCAGAAAAAGAAATTAAACAACTAAAAAACGAATTAGAACAGGCTATAGAGGAGCTTTATAAAAAATACGAATAGCTAAAAGTAAATATATAAGGGTGTGGATTTGTATGAAATGTCCAAAGTGTGGTAAGGAGATAATAAGCAACACCTTTTTCTCTGATGATATTTTGTCAAGACTATTTCAAGGAGAAGAAGTTATTGCTGATAATAATATAAAATTATCCTGTGAAAACGGTATAATTTCTTTAACATGCCCTTTTTGTAATGAAAAAATTAAAATTAGTCAAGAAGATTTACTTAAAGAATTAAAGCAAAATGATACTGAAAACAATTCAAACTCTGAAACAAGCACAGATCAAGAATTGCCAAATACAGGAACTACAGATACAGAAAATACAGAAATGAATGAAATAGAAGAACAAAAAAATGATGTAGATCCAAATTCGATGAATTACAGTTCTGATATTTTTATTCCTCAAGAATCGCAAATGTATTTAGGACGTGAACTATTAATAGAATGTACATTAAAAGCTGTTGAGATTTATAATAGTGTATACATGGTAAGCACACAAATAGGAGATCTTGACTTTGATGGTGTAGAAAAATATTTTGTGGATGGCGGTGAAGCAATTACTGAAAGTAAAAAAATTGCTTATGATCCTTGCTATGCAGAACAAACTCTTAATAGACTTAATAACGTAATTGAACAACTTGGTGGACTAGATGAAAATGCCGCAATAGAAGGATTGTTTACTGAAGATGATGAAGGTAATGTATTATTTAAAGGAAACTTATTAGATTTAGATTTATTTAAAACCACTTCATTATTTGACAAAATAAAATCCAATTTGGAAAACAGAAAAGATGGCATTGCTGGAAATTCAAAACTTGAAAACATTTTATCTTATGTTGGAGAAACTCTTGATACAACTTTGGTTCCTTCAGCAGCAATGACACTTATGGGAATGACTCACCGAACAAAGCGTGAACAAGAATTATATGACAAATATTATGGCGAAATGGAAAAACGAATTGTTGAAGATAATGATAAAAAAGATAATAACAAAGATGGAGATTCAGACAAAGATATAACAATTAACAAAAATGTTAGCAATGAATATCTAAAAGTATTTGGCATTCTCTCATTAGATAGAGCTAGTGAAGAAGATGATTATGCTTCTGCTGAAAATGCCATGACCTATTTAGCAGCGAGACAGGAAGAAATATTAAAAAATTTTGAAGCAGGAAAGGCCACAGAAGCTGAACTTGCCGAAATTACATCAATGAATCTATCTTATAGTGCACAAGTTAGTCAAATCTATAGTCAGGAAACAACTAAGATTAATAATCAAATGCGTGCGAATGAAGCCAAAATGGAAACTATAGAAACTGCAGAAAGAGAAAAGGCTAAATCAAGAATAAATAGTGAATCCTTAACAAAAAATCTTCTTGATTCAGAAAAATCGCAAATTTTAGAAAACACAATTGATTCTACATTAATGGCAAACCCAGAATATGCAAAACTAGCTAAAGAGCAAGAAATACTACAAGCAAGAATAAACAATTATAGAGATTATCAGGAGGTAACAGAAGACTTTAGAGATAAAACAATAATGAGTACTCCTGAGTATTCAGAATTATCACAAAACAGAATAGCTTCACATGAAATTATAGCTAATAATGAATATGGAGCCGGTGGTGATAAATTCAAAGACGATGTTGTATATAAGGATAAAGATGGCAATGTTATAAAAGATGTATCCTCATACGAAGCTGCGTTATATTATGCAGAAAATGATTTAAGTGTACCAGCTGATGTAAATGATGCCAATAATATCAAACAATTAGTTAAAGGCTTCAAAGAAGAATATATGACGCTAGAAGATTTTGGTACATGTAATTTTTATCTAAATCTTGCATTAAGAAATAAAGAATTAGATAAAGAAGCCAGAAATAACGAGGCTAAAGCCAGATCTCTAGAAGAACGTAAAGATTATGTTTCTGACGAAGAATTAGAAGATGCCTATGGATTAAATCATCAGCAAAATCCATATGGTTCACTATACCAAGAATATATAAGAAGCATTGACATGAATTATGCTACTCAAATAATTGAAGATTGTTATGATGACATAATGCGAGAAAAAGGGTATGCACATGCTGAACAAATAGAAAAAAGGATAAAAAATACCGAAGATGGTAAGGGTTTAATAGTGGCAATAGAAGGTCTTAAGGACGGCGGCTGGACTTTTATCGAAGGATTCGGTTATATTTTTCAAAATGTCGCAAGAAGAAGCGAAAGAGACTATAAAAATGAAAAATTAAATACTTATTTAGCTGAAGAACAAGGAGAGGGATATCAATATTTATATGAGTTTTCTAGTGTAATGGGGAACATGGCACCAGTTATGATTATAAGTGCTTTGCTAGGACCAGAAGCTGGAAGATTAGCTATGGGATTATCTGCTGGTGGAAATGCCAAAAGAGATGCCCTATTTCAAGGACTAGATCCTGTTGAAGCCACATTTTATGGTATACTTAGTGGTTCTAGTGAAGTATTACTAGAAACATTCATAGGTGCTATTCCAGGGGTAAGTAATATGAATGGCTTATTGGCAATTCCTGGAATAAAAGGATACTTAGCTAAAATGATCAGTGAAGGATCAGAAGAAGGCTTGCAAGAAATACTAGCCCCATTCTTATTAGCAACAGCTCAAGGCTGGAAAAATGATGATGGTTCAGCTATTACATTCGAGGAAGTATGGAATTCCATAGATGATGATGCCGTAAGAAAATCATTCATTTTTGGAGCTTTATCCGCTGGACTTTTAAATTCTCCTAAACTAGCTTTAGATACCGCTTCATATGTAAAAACAGGCGATGCCGGAACATTTTCTAATATCTTAAATATGAAAATACAAGAATTAGCGGCAAAAGAAGGATTGACTCCAGAAAAAATGAGGGGATTAAATCTTCTAAAATTGCAAAAAGAAGCTTTCGCTGAAACTTTAGGAGACATACAAAAAATATCAAGTTTAAGTGAAAATGTTGGAAATATTAGAAAAAGTCTTGCTAGTAATTCAGAAATACTTGAAGCATATAATAACTATTTAATAGGAAAAAATAGAGGCGAGTGTGATACGTTTGATGTGTTTTTATCAACTATCGCAACAAGAACAGCCTTAGAAATAGCTAATAATACTAATATTGATAACATCAGCACAGAAATCATTGAAGGATTTAAAATACAAAAAGAAAAAATTCAACAAGACATTGATAACAAAACTAAAGCACACGAAGAAAAAACTGCTAGAAAAGCAGAAATAGATAATGAATTACAAAAGATTACAAATGAGATGGAACAACTTGATAATGAATACAAAACAAAAGTAGAACAAAGAAAAAAAGCTATCGAAGAAGGCACTAAAGAAAAAAGTAAAAAAATAAAAGATTTAGATAAAGAAATAGCAGATTTGAAACAGAAATATACCGATTTAAGAAATGAAAGAACAAATATTTTAAACAAAAGTGTTAATCTTGAACTAGATCTTATGCAACTACAATCTGGTATTAATAAGCTTAGCAAAGACATAGAAATAATTGATGGCAAAATAGCCACAGCAAACTCTGAAACCGTTAAAATTGCTACTACTCAATTTGCTAAAGAAATAGCCAATTTGTTATATCCTAAAGGAACAGAACAAGCTAGTTTTACTCAAAGAATTCAAGAGTATTTAGATAAATTAATTAACAAAGATAACATTGTAGATATGACACAAAATGTTACTGAAAACTACAATAAATTACTTAAAAATTTAGAAGAGTTAAATAGCGAGTTAGATTATGTAGATAAAGTTATTGATAATAAAAGATCCAATAACAAATCAACACTTACAGAAGAAAATTATAGAAAGAAAGCTCAAAGAGAAATTGAAAGAATTAATGAACAATTAAATGAGTTTAACAAAAAATTCAAAGAATTAGATATTGATGCAGAAAAAGTAGCTGATTTACAAAGTGAATATACAGAAGCACAAAAAACTAAAGAGCAATTAGAAAGTAAAATAGCTGAGTTAGAAGCAAGACGTAGTAAATTAGATAAATATGATCAAGAAGCTATTGATCTAGGAAAACAAATTGAACAAATTAAAAATAATCAATTAGAACGATATAATGAAAGATTAAAACATCTTGAAGCAGAACTTGGAAATATAAATGAAAGAATAAATCTTGATGACATTAAAATTCTAAATACACCAACAAAAAATAATTCATCAATCAAAGAACAATTGAAAGAATTGTATGATAAATTTCTTGGTAAAAGTGATAAAGATTATGTTAATCCTTTGGAAAATTTAGAAGCAACCGAAGAAAATTATCAATCATTGTTAAATGAAATAGAAGTCTTAAAAGAAGGAATAGCTAACTTAGAATCTGGCTTAATGACTTCTAATACTGAAAGTTACATAGAAAGCTTCAAAAAACAAATCACAACATTAGAAGAACAAGCTAATAATATGAAACTTAAGTTAGCAGAAAATGTACAAGAAAAAGCTAAAGCATCTGATCAAGTAGAAAATAAGACAGAAAATAAAGTTGAAGACTCATCAAAAAATAAAGTAATTGAAGAAACAGAAAACAATAAAAAAGCAGAGACAACAAAAACATCTAAACAGGAGCAAACTCCTAAAACAACCGAAATGGTATTTGAGTCAGAACCAGGCGAAGTTATAGATATCAATAGTATGAATTTAGATTTTGTTGAAGATCCATCTAATACCTACATAACAGTAGATGGAAAAAGATATCGCGTATCAGATATTCTTGAAGCAAGAAAAAATAATAAAAATACTAAAGGAAAGTCAAAAGTAGAAAAAGCAAAAAGAACTAGAAGCAATGCTGAGAAAAACAAAACTGCACAAACAAATAAAAAAGTAAACGACACCATACAAAATGTCAAAAAAGCTAGTAGTGAATTTGTTCAAAAAGTAACAGACAAAGTAAATAAAGCTATTGATGCGCTAGTAAATGATAAGTTAGCTAAAATGGATAAAGAGTATAGAAAAAATAATATAAGTAAAAAATCTGCTGAATCAAAAATTAAAACTCTAGAAGAAGCCTATAATAAAAATATTGAATCTGCAAAAGATATTATTCGAGAGTCACTTTTAAAGCAAGGATATACCGATAATGCAACAATTAATAACATAATTGCTGAAGTCCTAAGAGGTAAAATAGAATACGTAACTAGGGCTGATGGCATAAGAAATATGATATCTAATATACTGTCAAAAAATAAATATTATCAAAGTGAAATAGCTAAGTTGAATGATATAATAAATTCAAATGTTAACCTAAAAGCAGCAAATCCAATTGATGCTAGAATGGAAAGACTTGCTAATCAAGCAAAATTAGAAAATCAATGGGGAAGTAAATTTTATTATAAATACGTTAATGAAAAAAAGATCAATTTAACAGAAACATGGAATTATATTACAAATAACTATAGTGGAATAAAGAATTTAAAATTATTAATATGGGATAATGGTAAGTTTTATAATTTTTCGATCGGTCAAAATATTGATACCGCACTATCGAATAGTTATAAAATATATGTTCCAATAAATGAAACAAATGCTACATCAGTAACAGGCAAAATAATTGATTACTTAGTGGAAAATAATATTACTTCTGATAACAAAATATCTAAAACACTTAGAAGCGATGCTTTAGTATTAAGAATATCCGACAAGGCAGATGCCACAAATGTTATAAAGTTTATTAACGAAAATCTCGATATTAAATTAGACGGTAGTGAATTACCATTATCATATCGTGTTGGTAACGTTTCAGTATCTATGGATGGTGGAACAAGTTACAATGGTATAGTGTCATCATTATTAAAATATTATTTTAATAATATCGATAAAGTACAATATCCAACATTTGGAAAATTTGTAAGTGAATTTAAAAGTCAACTTATAAATGATGGAGGAACAGATCTAATAGATCCAATATTTACAAGTGATTATAGAAGCCTTAAAAATAGATTTTCTTCAGAAACAAATGATATTTTAGATACTATTGATTTAGCTAATGCCAATATTTATGAAATAATAGATATTTTAGATGCTAGATTAAATAAAAACTTAAGTTTTGAAGAATATATGAATTTTCTTGAAAAATATCAAAGCAATTCTAAAATTAAAGATGTAATTAATAATTTAAATTCTAGTAGAAAAGGGTCAAAAATCGCAATGCCATCAGCTACGTCAGATTTTGCTATTGGCGATGGTAATGTTATTCAAAATAACGTAAATAATATAGATTCTTCAACGCAAATACAGGTTTCTAGTGAAATTCAAAATAACCAATTATATAGAGCAATTATTGCTAATGATACCAATGAAATATACAAACAATTATATAGCATGAAAACCAGCGAAATTGTTGAATTTGTAAAGAATCTTCCTGATTCAATTAGAGCAAGTACTGTTGAAGATATCATTAATTTTTATTCACTTTGTAAAACTCCTCAGGATCTTGCTAATATCTTAATTAGTGAAATTTCTTCACCGGAAATTGTAAATAATTACTTAAGTAAACTTAAGAGTAGCCAAATGACAGAGCATATGGCTAACGGATTTATAGATACTATTTGTAGTTTGGATGCCACCACCATTTCAGAAGTAGTAGCAAATAATCAATTTCTATTGGATTATATAACTGAAAGTAAAATAGGCTCAGAAAAATACAAAGCTATTGTTCGTAGACTAGATATTTCTAGTGTTTTAAGTAATAAAAATTTTACAAATATGATACAATATCTATCTGAGAGTCAAGTTGAAGAAATTATTAATAAAGTTATTAATGGTACATATACAATAGGTGATATTAAAATAGATCAAATTGTTGAGTATAATCCACACAAAGAATTAACTGCTAAATTAATAGAAACAATGTTGAATTCGAGTGACAACAATGTACAAATGAAAGCTAAAGTTTATATTTCTATGCTATTATCAAATTATAGTCTTATTAATACAAATGCTAGAAACGTTTTAAGCTACCTAAGCCCAGAATTAATAAATAATAACAATTTAAATAATAGTATATATTTTCGAGTAAGTAATGGTGATTACCGAATAGCATCAACAGGAAAGATAGATAGTAATGGTAAGACTTATTATTCATATGATGTAAATGGTATGAAAATATATAGTCAAATGG
>OJAW01002038.1_pt1 | contig 10690 bp, 13 predicted proteins | sample 1589151 | NCBI WGS metagenome assembly OJAW01 (sample SAMN03283290) | human gut metagenome | biome: human-associated habitat; material: feces | host: Homo sapiens | place: Peru | collected 2012 | reverse complement strand
CCGCCTTATGGTGGTGGTGAGCGCGGACGATAAATTCCTTTACCTGTGCGATGGTAAGGAACGCCCGCTTGAAAAACCGAAACGCAAAAATGTGAAGCACACAGCGTTTACAAACACAATTCTTGATGAAAACAGCTATAAAACCGATAAGGCTTTGAGGCGGGAATTAGCCCGACTCAGAGACGAAGGCTTGAAAGAGAGGAACCGAAATGTCTAAAGAAGATATGATAGAGCTTGAAGGCGTCGTTGTTGAGGCAATGCCTAACGCAATGTTCAAGGTAGAAATCCAGGGGGGACATATAATCCTCGCCCATATATCGGGAAAGCTCCGTATGAATTTCATACGCATTCTCCCGGGCGACAAGGTGACTGTTGAGATGTCTCCGTACGACCTTTCAAAGGGTCGCATAACCTGGCGTTCAAAATAACAGTCAAAAATTTAAGGAGGTATAATCCAAATGAAAGTCAGACCTTCTGTTAAAAAGATTTGCGAAAAATGCAAAATTATCAAGCGCAAGGGCAAGGTAATGGTTATCTGCGAAAACCCCAAGCACAAACAGCGTCAGGGTTAATTGCGCGTGAAGAAAAAAATGGAGGTGCTTTGATAAATGGCACGTATTGCTGGTGTTGATCTTCCGAACGAAAAGCGAGTCGAAATCGGACTTACTTACATTTTCGGCATAGGTCTTACAACATCTAAAAAAATCCTTGCCGATACAGGTATCAATCCCGATACCCGCGTCAAGGACTTAACCGAAGACGATATTTCAAAACTGCGTGAATATATCGACCACAACCTTCAGGTAGAGGGTGACCGTCGCCGTACAATCGCGTTTGATATTAAGAGACTTATCGAAATCGGAAGCTACCGCGGTTTGCGCCACAGAAAGGGTCTGCCGGTAAGAGGGCAGCGCTCAAAGACTAACGCGCGTACACGCAAGGGTCCGAAGAAGACAATCGCAAACAAGAAGAAGTAAGAGGAGGGATTTGTAAATGGCTACCAAAGCAACAGCTAAAAAGGGCGCTTCTCGTAAACGCCGTGAAAAGAAGAACATTGAAAAAGGTGCAGCTCATATTCAATCCACCTTCAATAACACAATAGTTACCATTACAGATGTACAGGGCAACGCAGTTTCTTGGGCATCAGCAGGCGAAATGGGCTTCAGAGGTTCTAAGAAATCTACTCCCTTCGCAGCTCAGACAGCAGCAGAAACAGCAGCAAAGATTGCAGTTGACCACGGTATGAAGACTATTGAAGTTTATGTCAAGGGACCGGGTTCAGGACGTGAAGCAGCTATTCGTGCTTTGCAGACCGCAGGACTTGAAGTAACAATGATTAAAGACGTTACTCCCATTCCGCACAACGGTTGCCGCCCGCCCAAGAGAAGAAGAGTATAACGGAGGTGTAATTTATGGCTAGATATACTGGTGCGGTTTGTAAATTGTGCCGTCGTGAGGGCAAGAAGCTTTTCCTCAAGGGCGATCGTTGCTATACAGGCAAGTGCTCACTTGAGCGTCGCAGCTATGCTCCCGGACAGCATGGACAGAGCCGCAAAAAGAATTCTGAATACGGTTTGCAGCTTCGTGCAAAGCAGACAGCTAAGCGTTACTACGGTATTCAGGAAGGACAGTTCCACAAATATTTCCTTATGGCTGAGCGCCGTCAGGGACAGGCTGGTGAAAACCTTTTGAGAATCTGCGAGAGCAGACTTGATAATGCAATTTATCTTCTCGGTTGGGCTTCATCAAGAGCCGAAGCAAGACAGTTGGTAAATCACGGACATTACGAAGTAAACGGCAAGAAGGTTGACATTCCGTCATATCTTCTTAAAGCAGGCGACGTAATTTCTATCAAGGAAAAGAGCCGTGACAGTGAAAAAATCAAGGCAGTTCTTGAAGCTAATGCAGCTCGTCCCGTTCCCGAGTGGCTCGTGAAGAATGCAGACGCTTTTGAGGGTAAGGTAGCAGCTCTTCCGACCAGAGAGCAGATTGAAGTTCCGGTTGAAGAACACCTTATCGTCGAGCTCTATTCTAAATAATAGAGTTTACTGTTAGACAAAATATTTATTATTCGGTTCGGTTTTTCCGACCATATAGGAGGCTTTTGAATGATAGGAATTGATAAGCCCAGCATTGAAGCACTCGATTTGACCGAAGACGGTACTTACGGCAAGTTCGTAATGGAACCGTTGGAAAGAGGCTACGGCACAACGATCGGTAACAGCCTTCGTCGTGTATTGCTTTCTTCACTTCCCGGTTATGCGATTACCTCGGTTAAGATTGACGGCGTTCTTCATGAGTTCTCAACTGTTGAGGGCGTTAAGGAGGACGTTACTGAAATCGTTCTTAACCTTAAAGGCGTAATCCTTAAAATGCATGATGAGGGTCCCAAGACTCTTTATATCGATGCAAGCGGAAAATGTGAAGTTACAGCAGGCGACATTAAAGCTGATTCGGATGTTGAAATCCTTAACCCCGATCACCATATCGCTACTCTTTCAGACGGTGCATCTCTTGTTATGGAGATGACCGCTGACAAGGGCAGAGGATATGTATCTGCTGACAGAAATAAGCAGATGATGAAGCCTGTTATCGGTGTAATTGCAATCGACTCAATTTATACACCTGTGTTGAAAGTAAACTACACGGTTGAAAATACTCGTGTCGGTCAGATTACTGACTTTGACAAGCTCACTCTTGAAGCATGGACAGACGGTTCAATTTCCGCTAAGGAAGCTGTTTCGTTTGGCGCAAAAATTCTTAACGAGCACCTTGAGCTCTTCATCGGTCTTTCTGATGAGGCTGCAACAGGTCCTATCCTTATCGATAAGAAAGAGGATAGCAACGTTAAGACTCTCGAAATGACGATTGAAGAACTTGACCTTTCTGTTCGTTCATTTAACTGCTTGAAGAGAGCCGGTATCAACACGGTTGAAGACTTGATAAGCAAAACTGAAGAAGATATGATGAAAGTGAGAAACCTTGGCAGAAAATCTCTTGATGAGGTTGTTGCAAAGCTTGAATCACTTGGCTTCACTCTTCACCACGACGACGAATAAAAGGAGTGATATTAAATGCCCGGTACAAGAAAACTCGGCAGAACTACCGATCACCGCAGAGCTATGCTCAGAGGCTTGGTAACATATCTGTTTGAAAATGGCAAAGTTGAAACAACTGTTACAAGGGCTAAGGAAGTCCGTGCAATGGCTGAAAAAATGATCACTATTGCTAAAGAGGGCTCTTTGCACTCAAGAAGACAGGTTCTTGCATACGTTACTAAAGAGGACGTTGTAAAGAAGTTGTTTGACGAGATCGCACCCAAGTATCAGGATGTTAAAGGCGGATATACCCGCATTATAAAGACAGGCGCTCGCAGAGGCGACGCAGCAGAGATGGCAATCATTGAGCTTGTTGAGCCCAAGGCAGCAGAAGAAAAGCCTGTTAAAAAGACAGCAGCTAAGGCTGCTAAAAAGACTGCTTCAACCAAGAAGGAAGCTCCCGCAAAGGAAGAGGCTCCCAAGGCTGAAGAGGCAACAGCAGAGGCTGCTGCAGAATAATTTTAAGATTATTCAACCGGCTGTAAAAAACGAAAGTTTTTTACAGCCTTTTATCTTTATAACGACTGTTTTTTATCCAATTTGTCCTTGATTTTTTTGTCGTTGTAAACTATAATAGACAATGTATATTTATAGTAGAAGGTGAACGCAAGGTGCAGAAAAAAATAGAGAGAAACTACGATTTCGCCAAGTCTGAGCAGGAAGTAATCGATTTTTGGAAACAAAACGATATTTTCAAAAAGGCTGTTGCGAAAAATGACGTAAACACAAAGAACTATGTGTTCTATGACGGACCTCCCACCGCTAACGGTAAGCCGCATATCGGTCATGTTCTTACAAGAGTTGTAAAGGACGTAATTCCGAGATATAAAACCATGCAGGGCTACCACGTTGAGAGAAAAGCAGGCTGGGACACTCACGGACTTCCCGTTGAGCTTGAGGTTGAAAAGCAAATTCACACAAACGGCAAGGCTGATATTGAGGCTTTCGGTGTAGAGCCGTTCATTCAGAAATGCCGTGAGAGCGTTTGGACATATAAAGACCTTTGGGAAAAAATGTCCGAAAGGGTCGGCTATTGGTGCGATTTTGAACACCCTTACATTACATACACGAACAACTATATCGAGTCGGTATGGTGGGGACTTAAAGAGCTTGATAAGAAAGGCCTTATCTACAAGGGCTTCAGAGTATCTCCGTATTGTCCGAGATGCTCAACCGCTTTGAGCTCGCACGAGGTTGCACAGGGCTATAAGAACGTTAAAACAGAGTCTGTTTTCGTAAGATTTAAGTGCAAGGACGAGGAAAACACATATTTCGCAGTTTGGACAACAACACCGTGGACGTTGCCCTCAAACGTTGCGCTTTGCGTAAATGAAAAATTCGATTATGCAAAGGTTAAGGTTGACGACGCTTATTATTACATTGCGACCGAGCTTATCGGCGACCTTTTCGGCGAGGATTATGAAATCGTTGAAAGCTGCAAGGGCTCAGACCTTGTCGGCAAGGAATATGAGCCGATATATACCTTTGTTGTTGGCACATTTACGGAAAAGGCTTTCTATGTAATCGCTGACGATTATGTATCGCTTGACGCAGGTACAGGTATCGTTCATATTGCTCCCGCATTCGGTGAAGACGATGCAAGAGTCGGCAAGGAAAACAATCTTCCCTGCGTTAAACCTGTTGACTTCGCAGGTAAATTTACCGATATTTGCGGAAAGTATGCAGGCAAGCTTGTATTCGACGCAAATGACGAGATTATCAAAGAACTTATAGACAATAAGGTTATCCTTAAAATAAAGAAAATCGAGCACAGCTATCCGCATTGCTGGCGTTGTAACAGTCCGCTTATCTATTATGCAAAGGATTCGTGGTTTATTGCAATGTCAACTCTCCGTGATGAGCTTGTTGCAGATAACAGAAGTGTAAACTGGTTCCCTGAGAACTTCAAAGAGGGAAGAATGGGCAACTTCGTTTCCAATGTTATCGACTGGGCGGTTTCGAGAGACAGATATTGGGGCACTCCGCTTCCGATTTGGGTTTGCGAGGAGTGTGGACACAAGCACGTTGTCGGCTCGGTAGCAGAGCTTGTTGAGCTTACCGGCGCAGACCCCGATATTGACCTTCATAAGCCTATGGTTGACCGCCTTACAATGACCTGCCCCGAGTGCGGACACACAATGCACCGTACTCCCGAGGTTTGCGACTGCTGGATAGATTCAGGCTCAATGCCTTATGCACAGCACCACTATCCGTTTGAAAATCAGGAAATTTTCAATCAGCAGTTCCCGGCAGACTTCATTAGTGAGGGAAGCGACCAGTCAAGAGGTTGGTTCTACGCTTTGCAGGCACTTTCAACCGCTATTTTCGGCAAATCGCCGTATAAAAACTGTATTGCTCTCGGTCTTGTAAACGACGAAAACGGTATCAAAATGTCAAAGCATATCGGCAACGTTGTTGACCCGTGGGAGGTCCTTGACGAATTCGGCTCCGACGCCACAAGACTTTACTTCTGCATAGCTAACGCTCCGTGGATTTCCACTTCGTTCAGCAAGCAGACTCTTGCACAGTTCCAGAACAGATTTATCGGCACTATGTGGGCGTCGGTTTACTTCTACTCACTTTACAGCGAGATTGACGGCTTTGATCCGAGCAAATACAACATTGACGATTGCAAGCTTCGTTCAATCGACGAGTGGGTGCTTTCAAGAGTTAACTCTCTTGTTAAAAAGGTTACCTATGAGTTCGACTCATACCATATTTTCGAGGCTACAAGAGCAATGGAAAGCTTTATCGACGAGCTTTCAAACTGGTATATCAGACGTAACCGTCGTCGTTTCTTTAACTCAGAGCTTACCGAGGACAAGATTGCGGCATATATGACTCTTTATACCGTTCTTGAAACACTCGCAAGGGTTGTTGCTCCCGTAACCCCGTTTGTTGCGGAGACAATGTATCAGGGACTTGTTACAAGATACTTCCCCGACGCACCCGAGAGCGTTCATCTCGCTTCCTTCCCGCAGTACAGAGCAGATTGGGACAAGCCCGAGCTTGAGGAGCAGATGGAGGTTTCCTATAAGGCTGTTGAAATCGGCAGAAAGCTCCGTGAGCTTGTTCATATCCGTAACCGTCAGCCGTTAAGCCAGTGCATTGTCAAGATTGACAACGGTATCACTCTTAAAGATGAAGAACTTAATACCATTGCAGAAGAGCTTAATGTTGACGAGGTTCTTACTGATTTTGATACACAGAGCCTTATCTGCTATGAAATTAAGCCGCAGCTCAAGACACTCGGTCCGAAATACGGCAGACATTTGAAGGCTATCGGCGAGTATTTCAATATCGACAGAAACACAGAAATTATAAATACCATCAAGGCTGACGGCGTTTATAAGACAGAAATTGACGGTACTGAAATTGAGCTTACAATGGACGATCTCCTTGTTACCGAAAAGGCTAAGGAGGGCTATATTGCGGAGACAAATTACGGTGTAACGGTAATTCTCAACACAACGCTCAATGAGTCGCTTATCGAAAGAGGCTCTGTAAGAGAGTTCATTTCAAAGGTTCAAAATCTCCGTAAGTCAAGCGGCTTCGAGGTTACAGACCACATTGAAATCGTTGTTTCTTCGGACGATTACATTACCGACGTAATCACACGCAACGCTGATTTCATTAAGTCGGAGCTTCTTTGCGACAGCCTCACATTTGCAGAGGGCGGAGCAAATGAATTTAATATCGACGACCACAAGGTAGCGGTTGATATTAAAAAGGCTTAATTAAAGGTAGAATAAAAGGCTTCGGATTATTTCCGAAGCCTTTTAATGTTATATAGTATTGCTTCAAAACTACGCCGAGAAAATCACAAAGCAAATCAACGGCTAATTAAATACGATTTTAGAGCATCTCAATTGAGATGCTTTTTTTCTTGCTTTTTTGTGGATATTGTGTTAAACTAAAATTGCCAAACGAAAACTTTATATTTCGCCTAAATATGGTAATGCTATTTTGATTCATCAAAAATGCATTGCTTGAATTAGCATTACCTTTTAGGTTGTTAGTTTTCGTTTGGCGACGTCGAGCTGTGCGTTTTATTGCGTATAGCTTCGGCTGTACGCATTTTTTATTTTAGAGGAGGTTGATTTAATATGGATCAACAAAGTATTCAAATGTTCGTTCTTCAAAACGGCAAAAAGTTTGACGAATTCCAATTGCAACGGGCACAGCGAGACTTCAAGATGTGCCGGACGACAAGCTTGCAATAATCAATTCGGCGGATTACAAAGACCTGACATCGATGTTCTTAATTTCATTGTTCTGCGGCGGACTTGTGTTTAAACCTTACCGCAATAAATGCGGAGCATTGACAACCGTAAAGCTTAAAGATGAATTTTAAGCTTAAAAAATTAAAGGGGGAATGGAAAAATGAAAGTATGGATTATGAATTTAAAGGATAATAGAGAGGAGTCACAGTCAAAAAACGGAGATGAAAAATTCCTGTTCTGTATGTCACGAGGAATAGTGGGTATAGGTTGGGCAGGCTGCGATCTCGAAACATCAGATGACGGAGCTTTTTTAAGAGCGCATATGTATTTAAACAGTTTTGAAATCGGTGATCTTGTTTGGGTTCGCAACATTGTAACAGGCGAGTATTACATTTGCAGTATTACAGAAAAAGCCGAAAAAGCCGGCGAAGATTTATATAATCAAAACGATATAGGGGAATTCTGCCGTTGTAAATTTATAAGTGTAGGTAATTCGGAAGCCTTGCCGGACGGTATCACTGCCGAAAGATTGGTTTCCAGAACCACGATATCTTCCGTTCCAGAAGATATTGCTGTTATAACCAAGGAGCATTTTTCGTATTTACAACCCGAAAATACCGGTGAGGAAAAGAAAAAAATTTCAAAAGTAAAAGGAAAACTCTCAAAATTAGCAATACTTAAAAAACCGAAAGTATTAATACCGATAATTGCGGTTATTGTGGTACTAGGAATAGCAACAGGTGCAATTATAAGAAATAATATTTATTACAAAAATTTGAATTCTGCCTTTGAAAGTTTAACGCGTTTAAATGTACGTGCAGAGAATACAGGAAATTCGTTAGGGCGTGTTTGGCAAAACTCTATTTATAAAAAGTCAGATCCCGATACAGACCCATATACAAAGAGTGAATCAAACGGAAGATATTTCAATGATGATTTTAATGATTCCCTTGATGCTTTTTGCGGAGTAAAAACAGGAGTTAAAGGAGATTCTAATTATACGCTTTGCAAGTTCGAATTATCGCTTATCGGTGATTATACCAAAGATATAAAAAATCCGCCAAGTAAATACAAAGAAGCGTATGAGGCATTACTTCAATACCGAGATTCGGTTCAAAGCTTAGCTGAATTGGTTGTTGTGTATGACGGTTATTCCTATAATGCATATGTAGCGGCGTATCACGAAAAAGTTGATAAAGCAGACGCCGATTTTAGGGTAGCAAATAGGTATTTTGAATAGCCGTTAAAATCAAATGAAAGGATAGATATAGTTATGTTCTGTACAAATTGCGGAAAAGAAATTCAGGAAGGTTCTGCGTTCTGTCCCGAATGCGGTGCGACACAGCATGGAGTAACATCGCCTGTTACTGATGCCGGCGACAGCCCTTATTCAACAAGTCAGCCGGAAGTTAAAAAATGCCTTATAATATAATTTGTATTATCGGTTTAATAATCTCCTGTATATCTTTATTGCTTAATTTCTGGGGGATTGTAGGAATTGCCGGTACAATTGTTTCGGTTATAGGTCTGTTAAATTGCAAGCAGAAAAATCAAAACGGAGCGGCACTTGCAATAATAGGTATTATTATCGGTGTATTTTCAATTTTATATGGAGTGTTTACGCTATTAGCTTAGTATAAAAGGCGGTCGGTTATAATATGTTTTGCAGTGTATGCGGAAAAATTTGCCCGTGGCGGAGAAAGAATTTTCAACGTTTCGCCGCACGGAAAAAAGGAACGCTTTAAACCGAAGCCATTTTTGTGTGGAAAAAAAGAACGTCCTCCCAAAGATAGGGAGGACGTTTGTCACATTCAGTTTTGTTTTTGAACGATTTTATATTCGTCATACGGATTATAATACGGACATTCAAAGTCGGCATAACTTAAAAATCTTGCCATTTCGTCCTCGTCGAGATTGACCTCGCACGCATAGCAGTCATAATCCTCATCATAAAAATAATATGCGCAGCATTCACATTGCGTAACCCGTTTTTCCTTTTCAGCCATTGCGCTGCCCCTTTTCGTGATATTCCTTTTCGGTATTGACGTTCCAAATATCGGATTTATCCGTTTTACCCGTAAGAATGTTGTTTACGGCTTCAAAAGCGGTCATCATTGAATGATCCATATTGTTGTAGCGGTGCTGTCCGTTTCTGCCGATACAGTAAAGATTTTCGTAAGAATTAAGATAATCGATAACCGTCGGCAACTCGTCATAAGTGTCAAAGTATGCGGGATATGCCTTTTTAACCTTTTCTCTGTGTGAGAAAAGTATATCGGTGTCGTTTGAAATTACGCCGATTTTTTTAAGTTCTGTAACCGCAAAATCAACGCAAGCACTTTCGCTCATATTCCAAAAGTCGTCGCCCTCGGTGCAGAAATATTCAAGCCCGAGCCACACGGTGTTTTCAACATCCTTTACAAGATAGCTTGACCAGTTGTTGAAAATCTGTATTCTTCCGAGCTTTACGGAGTCGTCCTGAACGTAAATCCAACAGTCGGGAACGATATTTGAAACGGTTTTCATATCTGTTTTATTTTTGATTTCAAGACGGTTAACGAGCAAGCCGACAGTAACAAAATCCCTGTAAGGTAAGCCGTTTGCGATGCTTTTTACTTCGCTTGAAACGAGTGATTGCTCAAAGCTGTTTACCAAATCCTTAATTGGCATTGAGGAGATGAAAATATCGCCCGAGTATTCCTTATCGCCTGCCGTTACGGAAGTGATTTTGCCGTTTTCGACGTTTATCCTGTTGACTTCGGCATTGAAAATGATTTTACCGCCGAGACTTTCAAGCTCTGCTGCCGCAGTCTCCCAAAGCTGACCGGGACCGAACTTCGGGTACTTAAATTCCTCTATAAGCGAGGCTTCGTCGCTCTTTTTACCCTTTGAAAGTGCGTTTTTGAGAACCTCCTTGATAGAAATGCCCTTTACTCTCTGTGCGCCCCAATCGGCAGAAATTTCAGACGGATGTCTACCCCAAAGCTTTTCCGTGTATCCCTCAAAGAATATTGAATAAAGCTCCTTGCCGAAGCGGTTAATATAGAAATTTTCAAGCGAGGACTCGTCTTTTTTGAACATTATGGAATGAAGATAGCTGAAGCCTGCCTTCATCGTTCTGACAAATCCGAGATTTATCAGGGTTTGCGCCTTGAGCGAAACGGGATAATCAAAGAATTTTTCGAGATAATATATTCGCGAAACCCTTTGGCGAAGAAGCATAACATTATCTTCCGCTTCGGGGTCGGGACCGTTTTCGCAAAGTGCTTTTTTACGGCGCAAAAGCTTGTCGTCAAATGACGGTGCGCCTTGCATTTCCAAAAGACTTGACCACCACTCGTTGACCCTTTCATCCTTTGAAAAGAAACG
>OJAW01002037.1_pt1 | contig 10697 bp, 13 predicted proteins | sample 1589151 | NCBI WGS metagenome assembly OJAW01 (sample SAMN03283290) | human gut metagenome | biome: human-associated habitat; material: feces | host: Homo sapiens | place: Peru | collected 2012 | reverse complement strand
CCCACCACCAGATATTTTTCCTTCAAAGCTTTTTTTAATGTTATACAAAACATTATTTGAAATAACACATTCTTCTTCTTTTTTAATGTCTTCCGTTTCCATATATTTCCTCCTTTAAAATGGGATGTAAGTCATCTTGTATATCACGTTTTGTAAACCCAAGATTTGTAAGATTTTCTATTTCCTTTTGAACTTCTAATTTTATTATATCTTCCATACTATTTTTAAAGTTTGGATAAAGCTTTAAAAGTTTAAAATAAAATCTTTCTATGTTGTTACCAGAGTTTATATCATTCTTTAACATATTAGCATATAAGAATAAATCTTTATTGTAACCTCTTCTTACGTTTTGTATTCTTACCATCTCTTTATCTATTATGTTATCAAGTACACTTATCATATAATTTTTAACATCATTATCTATCATACAAAGTGCTTCATATGTATCATTAATAGATTTATTATTAACAATATTATCAAAGCACCCTGATAGGTTAAGTAATTTATTTTCTTTTTCCATTTATTCACCCTCTATATTTTCTTTTATAAAATTAAGACAATTAACAACACGTTCATATTCCATTCTCTTTGGTCCAATTATAGCAATAGTTTTTTCTTCACCATTACAATTATATTTAGTCTTAATTATCGCTACATCATCTGATATTTCACTTTCGGAACCTATATAAATATTTATTCCTTCATCATCATTAGTCATTTTGCTAATATTAGGTATGTTTTCAAATTTATTTAATACTTCTTTTGCCTTTTCCATATCAGAAAATTCAGGTTGCTTTAAGAAATTATTTCTTCCCACAAATTTTACTTCACTTGTTTTATTAGTAAATTCTGAAAAAGCATCATAGAAAGCATTATATAATATATCGTGTTGTTTAACATATTTACCTATTATTGGTTTTACTTCATATTCTAGTTTTTCACTAACTTCATCAATTGGTGTTCCAACAATTAATTTATTGATTAATTCAACAGTCTTTTTTACTTCCTCAGTAGATATAGTATTAGGTAAGCTTAAATTTTTGTGTTCTACATATCCTTTATCAGTTATAACTAATGTTAGAATATTATTTTCATCTAAAGGAACTATTTCTACTTTTTTTAATCTATTTTCTTTAGAAGTTTTTCCTAACACCACTGATGTATAATTAGTAACTTCACTTATTAATTCAATACTCTTCTTTATAGTATCACTTAAATCTAGAGCATTATTTCTAAATATTGTTTGAAGTTTTAACATATCTTCACCAGTCATATCCTTTGGCTCCATCAAATTATCAACATAATATTTATATCCTATTTCACTAGGAATTCTACCTGAAGCAAAATGATTTTTTTCAAGCATTTTTAATTCTTCTAGAATTACCATTTCATTTCTTATAGTTGCTGAAGAACAATTCAGTTGTTTACAAATATGATTTGAACTTACTGGTTTAGCGGTTTTTATGTATTCTTCGACTATTTCTTTTAATATTTCTTTTTGTCTATTTGTTATCAATACTACCACTTCCTTTAGCAATACCAATTTATGAATGCTAAATTAATTATATTACTACTTATTAGCAATGTCAATAGTTTTTTGCTAATTTTTTAAAAATATTTAAAAAAGCAAGTAATGCTAGTTAACATTATTTGCTATTATCTTCATTAAATAATTCTTTAATATCTATATCTAATACCCTTGAAAATCTCCAAAGAGTACCTAGTGAAAATGTTTGATGATTTTTACTTTCAATATTAGAAATAAATTGTGTTGAATATGACATTTTATCCGCTAATTGTTCTTGAGTAAGTCCTTTTGATTTTCTTATTTTTTTTATATTTTTACTGACTAACTCATATATATAATTTTCATCATTTCTATCCATTTATTACACCACCTAACATATAAGTAATATCATTAATCTATTTCCAATAATATTTTCTCATTTTTTTTGAAAAATATACTTACTCCATTCGAGTAAGTTATGGTATAATATATTTGAAGATAAAATGTTATCTTTAAAAATTGGAGTGAAAGGAGGTATTTTATGAATGAACTTAAATTTTGCAAATTTTGTGGAAATCAAATATATATAGATGCAGTTATGTGTCCTAAATGTGGTAGACAAATCGAAGAATTAAAAACTGATGAGTCTACACCTAATCCACAAATAGTAATTAATAATAGTAATAGTGTAAACAACAGCATATACAAAGGAAAAGAATGTGATAAATGGATCGCACTATTATTATGTGTGTTTCTAGGTCTTTTAGGGGCACATAAATTTTATGAGGGAAAAATTGGATTAGGTATATTATATATTTTCACTGGTGGTTTATTTATAGTGGGATTAGTAATCGATATTATAATTATACTTTGTAAACCTAATCCATATTATGTTTAAGGAGTTTAAAAATGGAAAATAATAAATTTTGTAAGTTTTGTGGGGAAATGGTAGATAAAGAGACTATAGTATGTCCTAAATGTGGCAGACAAATTGAAGAAATAAAACAAGTAATTAACGAACCAAGCAATGAAATTCAAAATAATAAAGAAAAAAAGATATATGAAAAAGAATGGTTTATGTGGATTATGTTAATTGTATTTGCACCAATTGGAATACTATTTATGTGGAAATTTCATCCTGAAATAAAAAATAATATTAAAATAACCTTAACAATTATATTTGGTTTAATATTCTTATTCTTAACAATTAATTATTTCAAAAATTCAGATGATAATTATAATAATTTAAATAATAACTATAACAACAATGATACAAATACTAACAATAATTATAATAACAATAATAGTAATAATTCTGATAATAATGACAATAGCAATAATAACGGTAACAACAATAACAATAATAAAAAACCTAATCATTATGGTTTTGATGAAACATTTACATTTGATGATTTAGAAATTACTATTGGTAAAGATTATTCTTTTGATGTTGTTAATAATAGATTTTCTGATTATAATGGTATGGAATGTGTTAAACTTCCTATTACTGTTAAAAATATTGATTCAGAAACCAATTCATTGAATATGTTTGATTATACTGTATTTGGTTCACAAGGAACAGAAGCTGAAACATTAAACTATTACTTTGATGATAATATTGCTGAAGCAGGTGATTTAAGAAGTGGTGCTTCATATACAAAATATCTTTACTTTTTATACGATGGTGATGGTGAATATGCAATTGAGTTTGATAATTGGAGAACAAAAATAACTGTAGAATTCGATATAAAAAAAAGTTATATGTAACAAAAAAGCAAGTAATGCTAATTAACATTATTTGCTTTTCTACTTTTTAATATAAATAATACTACTGGTACCAAAACTACTGCTACACATAAAAGTATTAATACAATTTTAGTAAATGTCTTACCAAAGTTAGAAGTTTTTGTTTGATTATCAACTTCAACTGTATAGTCATCTATTTTTTTATAACATTGATATAAAGTTTTATCACTAGTTATTTTACTATCATAATTATATTCATTATTACACTCTTTATTATCTGATAATCCATAATAATTATAAGTACCCATATCTATTTTTATTATATTTTCTTGTCTTAAGTAAACTATTTCATCTATTTCATCTTGAATTAGAGTATCACTTAATACCATATATTTATTTTCATAACATGTTTTTTTATCAGTACAACTAAATAAATTTTTTAAGTCATTACACTTTTCTTCTAATTTATTATTACTTATACCTTTATTTGATTTTAATCTTGATAATACTGTAGGACATTCTTTAGAATTTAGCATTTTATAAGTTTCTGTATCTACTAATACTAAATCATATTCTTGACTAAAATTAGTTAATGTTGAACTACCATTGGCATTTATAGTATTAGTATAAGAAAATGGTAATCCTACTGAAGATAATGTTATTTTATATTCTCCACTATAACAAGCATATAAAGTCATATCTTTAGTTACTTCTTTATCAAAATCATATATTTGATTATTTTTACATTGAGAAGATGTCGCCCAGTTTTCAAATTTTGAATTTCCATTAGTTGGATTATTTGTAGGTTTTTCTACTTTTTTACCTGACTCAATTTTTTGTTCTGGTATTTCCCCAGTTCCACCATTTAAATCAAATTTAACTGTATAATATGTTACGGGTGTATTTTCTGAATTTACTTGCCATACTGCATATAAAGTGATATTGCTACTTACTGAATTATTAAAGTTATATGCACTTCCATTTGTACTAGTAGACCAATACATAAATGTATATCCACTTCTTGTTGGATTTGCTGGTCTTGTTACTCTTCCTCTGGAAGCAATAGTTTGATTAGCAATACTTCCTACTCCACCATTTAAATTAAAACTTACTGTGTAGTAATTTATATTTTGTTGCCATACTGCATATAAAGTGATATTGTTATTTACTGAATTATTAAAGTTATATGCACTTCCATTTGGAGTAGTAGACCAATGCATAAATGTATATCCACTTCTTGTCGGGTTTGTTGGTTTTGTTACTTTTCCTCCCGAAGCAATAGTTTGATTAGCAATACTTCCTGCTCCACCATTTAAATTAAAACTTACTGTATAATTAGTAACTGGATTTTTCTTCCAAATAGCATATAAAGTAAAATTACTATTAACAGCATTATCAAAGTTATATTTCAAGTCCCCATTTCTAGATAAAGACCAATAATCAAAAGTATAACCACTTTTTGTTGGATCTGCTGGCCTTTTTACTTTGCTACCTTCAGATATGGTTTGAGTAGATACATAACTTCCTCCATTGGTATCAAACATTACTGCAAATGCTTTTTTATTTGAACCACAAGGATTTACACTCATAAGATTTCTTTTTACTGTTCCACTTTGACTAACACCATCAATCGAAGAATAATTACAAGTATCTGTAGTACAAGTAGTAACATAATATACTTTACAATTTTTAGTATGATATCTATAACCATTAATTGTATCTAATGCATAAGTTTCATTCATATTTCTAAGTGCTACTGCTGAAGATATACCTACAATAAACAAACAAGTTATTGCTGTAATGTTTTTTAAAAAATTTTTTCCCATATTCTTTCCTCACTAACTAATATTTATAAAATATCTACAATTATAATAACATAAATAATATAAATTTACAAGAAAAAAAATGAACCTAAATTCATTTTAAACATCTAAATTATGATAAATATTTTGCACGTCTTCGATATCTTCTAGAGTTTCTATTAAAGTTAGACATTTTTCTGTTGTTTCATCATCTAATTTAATATAACTATTTGGAATAAATGTTACTTCACTAATTATAAAGCTATCATATCCTAAACTAGTTAATTTTTCTTTTACTTCTAAGAATTTATCACTAGTTGTAGTAATTTCATAACCATCATCATTTGTTTCAAAATCTAATATATCTAGTTCTAAAATATCTTCCATTAATTTATCTTCATCATATTTTTTATCTAGAATTATTAAACCTTTTCTTTCAAATAAGTAACTAACAGATCCATCAGTTCCTAGATTACCTCCACGTTTTGTTAAAGTGCTTCTTACAAAACTAGCAGTTCTATTTTTATTATCTGTTAAACAATCTATCATTAAAGCAATTCCACCAGGAGCATAACCTTCATATCTAATTGATTCATAATTTTCTCCGTTACCTTTTGATGCTGCTTTGTCAATGGCATTTTGAATATTGTTTTTTGGCATATTTTCGCTTTTTGCTTTTTCAATAACCATTCTTAAATTGGCATTATTTTCTGGATTTGGATCTCCTGATTTTGCTGCGACGTATAATTCTTTTGCTAATTTTTGGAATATTTTACTACGTTCTGCATCAGCAATTCCTTTTTTTCTTTTTATTGTTGACCATTTTGAATGTCCTGACATAATATCTCTCCTTCTTTTAATTTGTAATATTTATGTATTTATTATACTTATATTTTTTTATTTTGTAAATAGTAATTTTATTTAAATTTTGGTATTATTTTCCAAGTATATAAATGTATTAATTACTAATAATATAATTGGGTGATGAAAAATGGCTAAGAATAATAGCAATAGAGCAAAGAATACTAATTCTAATAAAAAAAGTATTAACAATATGAATAATAATATGTCTAATACTAATAATTTAGAAAATAATAATTCTAACTCTAATTCTAACTCATGCAAAAACAACCTATTTTAGGGTTGTTTTTCTTTAAACTATTATGTTTAAAACTATTAAAGCAATAATTATACAAGATAAATCTGCAAGAAGTCCTACAATTAAAGAATATTTTATTTTTTTTATTCCTACGCTAGAAAAATACATTCCAAGTATATAAATTGTGGTATCGGTACTACCTTGAATAATGGAAGCAAGCATTCCTAAAAACGAATCTGGTCCATATGTTTTTAATATATCGTTCATTACTATTAAACTTGCTGAAGAAGATATTGGTCTAAGTAAGGCAATTGGTAATATTTCACTAGGAAATTTTATTAAACTTAAAGGATAAGACAATATTTCTGTTAAATAATTAATAATTCCAGAAGATGTAATTATATTAATTGCTATTACCATTGCCATAATTGTTGGGAATATTTCTAAACTCATTTTTAATCCTTCACTTACTCCATTAATAAATGAATCATAAATATTTACTTTTTTATATAATCCATATATTATTACGGTCATTGTTATTAAAGGAATTAATAAATTAGCAATTGTTTGCATATTTTCTCCTTGTTATTAAGTAAAATAATCTATCTAGTAATATTCCTATTAAGGAAGAAGTAAATGTTGTTATTATACAAAGTGGTACGATACTAGTTGGATTTACTGAATTATTTAATATTCTAAAACTAATAATGGTTGTAGGAATTATCGTTACTGATGAGGTATTGATAACTAAAAATGTAATCATACTTCTTGTAGCAGTATCTTTTTTATTATTTAGTTTTTGCATTTCTTTCATTGCTTTTAATCCAAATGGTGTTGCAGCATTACCTACTCCAAGCATATTTAAAATGATATTACTAGATATATAGGTTAATGCTTCGTGATTTTCTGGTATTTCTGGAAATAATATTTTTAAGACTTTAGATAGTTTTTTACTTAGTATTTTAATTAGTCCAGATTCTGAAGCAATATTCATAATTCCTAACCATAAACACATAAGGGGAATTAATTTAAATATCATTTCTATTGCTTTAGTACCTGAATTTAATAAACTATCATTAATTATTTTAGTGTTACCTGATAATATTCCATAAATAATACCAATTATTATAAAGAAGGCCCAGATATAGTTAATCATTTTTAAACCACTTTCTTATTTTATCAAAGAAAGTCTTTTTTTCTTTTGGTACTTCTGTTTTGATATAAATTGGTTCAGTATAGATTACTTTATTTTTATAAAGAATTTGATTTTCTCCGATAACATCATTATCTTGATAATTTTTTGTTTTATATAATTTTATATGACTTATTAAACTACCTGTTTCTTCTTTTTTGAAAGGTATATATATATCATTTTTTATATAAAAAGTACCATTAAAATATGTATCATTTTCTATTTTAAATTTAGATTTATTTAAAACTTTATAGGCAATATAGTTTTCTTTAGCATAATTATATAAATCTAAATGAGTATTCCAATCATCTGAATCCCTTATAGTTACTACAATTAAATCCATATTATTAATATTTGCTGTAGTTACTAATGTTCTTTTTGCTTTTTCGGTATATCCTGTTTTTCCTCCGGTAATGAAATCATATTTTAATAATTTATTTTTATTAGTCCAAGAATATGATTTAAAATTTGTTTTGGTTACATATGATTTTGTTCCAACAATTTCCATAAATATTTTATTATTCATAGCATATTTAGTTAATAATGCCATATCGTAAGTTGTTGAATAATTACCTTTATTTTCATCTAATCCACTAGAATTATTAAATGTTGTATTAGTCATATGTAATTCTTTGGCTTTTTCATTCATTAATTTAACAAATTCTTCTTCACTACCTGAAATATAAGTAGCAAGCATTATGGCAGCATCATTCCCACTTCTTAACATTAATCCATATAACAAATCTTTAACACTTATTTCTTCACCAATTTGAATATATATTCCTGAACCATATGATTTTAATATGGAATCATCTACAGTTACTATATTATCAATACTGGTATTTTCTAAAACGATAATACTAGTCATTATTTTAGTAATTGATGCAATTAACATAGAATTATCTTTATCTTTTGATAGTAATACTCTACCTGTTTTAGCGTCCATCAATGTATAAGATGATGCACTATTTACTGATGCATATACATTACTATTAAATGTAATAAATAACACTAAAATTAAAATTATTTTTTTCATATCTGTAGTCACCTAAAAAATTATATGAAAAAAGGACTACAGTTAGTCCAATTAGTCTTAATTATATTTATGTATTTTATAGAATTATTAATAATTGTTTATCACTACTAATACTTGGTAAGAAATAAGTTATATTTAACTATTAAACTTTTTATTTAATTTTTTAACATATACTTTTCTCATATCGCCAAGAATAGTATCTGCAACTTCAAAAGATATTTGTCTTTGATTTTTTTCTGTTGTATCAAATATAAACATATTTACATCTTTATCTTTAGAAATGTTACTCATATTAATTAGTGAATTATTGTATTCATTTATATTATCTTCATTTAAAAATGTTCTTGTTTCTAATGATAAATTAGCATTATAATCTCTTGTTAATGAAGTTAAACTATCTGTATATGTTGCTAATATAATATCTATATTTTCTTTTATTATTTCTATATACTTATCCATAAATTCATCATATTCTTGTTTTGATAAACCATTTTTATTATATAATCTATCCATCCAAATAGTTCTATCAAAAAGTGATCTATCTATTAATATAATATCTGGATTTTGTGATATCGCTTCTTTTAATTCTTTTAATACATATTTAGGAATTTCTATATTTACTACTTTTTTATATTCGTTTTTTAGTTTTGGATATATTTCTTGTTTATATTTTCTTGAAGTAGTAAATTCTTCCAAGACAATAACATTAAAACCACCTTTTTTAAAGAAATCACATAAATTATTTATTAAAGTTGTTTTACCAGTTCTTGGAGTTCCAGTAAATTCAATTACATATGGTTTAGTGTTAGTTAATACTTTTAACATTTTATGTATTTCTTGTTTCTTATAATGGAGTTTAATTAATTTTTTATACTCTTCTTCGTTACATTCAAATATTTTTCTTTCTAATTCATCATTCTTTTTATTCTCGAAGACATCATCAATTAATAATTTTAATCTAGTAAACATTGAATAACCTTTATCTTCATTAGATATTAAACTTTTATATACTTCGGTATAATACCATTTTTGTTTTTCGTAACCTCTTTTAAATGCTGAAAAATCTTTTTCACCTTTTGTTTCAAAGATTATTCTTAAGTCTTCTAGATTACTTATTTTATCAGCACAAATAATTGCTTTATGTCTTAAATCTAATTTTTTTATACTATTAATAGTATGTAGTTTTCTTTCTTCCCAACTTAAACTTTTATCTGGTTCACTTGCTCCCAAAACTAAAGATACAATATCTTCATTAAATTCTTTTAATAAATCTTCTTTTGTATATTTAGTATCTTCAATTACATCGTGTAAATAACCTGCTGATATAACATTATCATCAAAATTATATTCTTTTAAAATATTAGCAACATTTATCGGATGAATTACCATTGGTTTTTCTTTATCTGATTTTCTTACTTGCCCTTTATGAGCGTTAATTGCAAATTCTCTTGCTTTTTCTTTTATATCCATATTACCTCTTATTTTTCTATACAACTTAATATTTTACTTAATGTAAAACTTCTCATTGCCCCTCTTAATTTACAGAAAGATACAACATAAATATTATTTTGAAATTCAAATATCTGTATTGGAATTATTTCTCTTTTAGTTATTTTACCTGAAGTACCTAAATAATCAATTAATAAACTTTTTTTATTTTTTATACAATTATTAATTGTTTTTAGTTTATCATTTTTATTATTTATAGTTACATCTATATTTTTATATTCAGATAATACTTTATTAACTTCATACGTTGAGTGAATTTTTTTATTTAATTCTATAAAATCATTAATTAATTCTTTATCATTTAAAATAGTTATTTCTTTTTCTATTCTATCTAATATTTCTAAATCACTTTTATTAAAATAATTAATATTCATCAAACTTTTTTTATCCAAATAATATCCTCCACCTGGTCCTTTAAAAGATTCTATAATATAGCCAACATCTTCTAGTTGTTCTTTATAATTTCTTACCATTCGTTCTGTTACCCCAAGTTGTTTACTTAATTCTTTAACTTGATAAACTCTACCATTAGATAATAATTTCAACATCAAAAGTGCATTTGTTATTTTACTCATAATATAATACCTCCAGTAACTTGAAACTATTATATCATAAATAGTTATTTTAGTTGTATAAAAACTCCTTTCCATTTAATCATAATACTTAAATAGGAAATAATTAAGTTATAAAACTAGTATTTAGGAAATATTTTGTCTATTTTATAAAAAAAGAAAAAGAACCCTTTTTCTATTGAACTGATAAAATAAAAGTAGACACAAAAATAGAATGTGATCTACTTTTTTAAT
>OJAW01002036.1_pt1 | contig 10699 bp, 12 predicted proteins | sample 1589151 | NCBI WGS metagenome assembly OJAW01 (sample SAMN03283290) | human gut metagenome | biome: human-associated habitat; material: feces | host: Homo sapiens | place: Peru | collected 2012 | reverse complement strand
AAACGGAATTAATGATTGAAAAAGGTTTGTTGTGAGAAGTCAGCAGAGGTCATAGTACTAGGAAACTAAGAAGGACTGAACAATTTATAGTGTTTTAGTACACTAAAATTATGCTAATCATAAATCAGAATAAATAAAAGGTAATAGTAGAACGTATTTCTATGCAAAACCTTAAAAGATAGATGATTAGTGTTGAAATTAGAAAGGAAAGAACGAGTATGGAATTACTGGAAAAAGTCTTAGATGACAACAACTTATATGAAGCATATAAGCAAGTGTACAGAAATAAAGGAGCAAGTGGAATTTACGGAATATCCGTTGGAGAACTTGAACAATATATGAAAGTACATAAAGAAGAAATCAAAGAATAAATTAGAAGTAGAAAATACAAATCTAGTCCTGTAAGAAGAGTTTACATCCCAAAAGAAAATGGGGATAAAAGAAAACTGGGAATACCAACTGTAGTTGATTGATTAATACAACAAGCAATAGTGCAAGTATTAAGTCCAATTTATGAACAATAATTTAGTGAAACTAGTTATGGATTTAGACCTAATAAATCATGTGAAATGGCAATTATAAAATTGCTTGAATATTTCAATGACGGATACACATTGGTTGTAGACATCGATTTATAAAAGTTCTTTGATACAATGTGCCATGATAAGTTAATATCAATAATCATGAAAACAATTCATGATTGTGAACTTGTGTCATTAATAAGAAAATTCTTAGTAAGTGGAGTAATGGAAAACGGGCAAACATAGATGTAAATGTTTACTGAAACTCGGTATAGACAAAGATACAGCTAGAGCTTGTGCTTATGCTAGGAAAATTTATTGGAGAACTAGTATGAGAATACCAATTCATAGAGCAATATTCAATGAGAGATTAAAACAAAAAAGACTAGTGTTTCCACTAGACTATTACCTAAAAGTACATACTGAAAAATAAATTGAACCGCCGTATACCGAATTGTATGTACGGTGGTGTGAGAGGGACAAATTTACTTATTTTGGCAAATTTTTTCTACTCGATTAAGGAGGTAATTTTAAATGATTTATGTAGTACGACGTGGAGAGACAAATTATAATGTTGATGTTAGATATGAGTGAAGAATAGATACACCATTAAATGAAAATGGAATTATGCAAGCAAGAAAACTTAAAGAAATATTTAAAGAAATTAAGTTTGATGTTGTAATAACTAGTCCACTAGTTAGAGCGATAGAGACCGCTAATGAAATTACCGATATAGAAATGATAACTGATGAGAGAATTATTGAAAGATCTAATGGGGAATCGGAAAGTAAATTAAAATCTGAAATAACGGAAGATATTGATTTTAATAATCAGAATGAAAAAAAATATAATATTGAATCAATTGTAGATTTTAGAAAAAGAATATATAACTTTTTAGATGAAATTAAAGAAAGATATAAGGGTAAGAATGTACTTGTTGTTACTCATGCATGTGTTGGTATTTATATAAGAACTTATTTTGAAGGTGAACCAAAGAGTGGTAATTATTATGATTATAAACTAGGTAATGAAAAGCATTTAAAATATAAAAATTAAAAAAAGTAGCTGGGTTTGAACTACTTTTAGTTTGTAAATTCTTTTAGAATTTCTTCTAAATATTTGTTGTTTAACCAAAAACATTGTTTAGTATAATTTGTTATATCTGTTAATTTATCTTTAACTGGAAGTTTTAATGTATCAGTTGAATCTATGGCATGAGGTCTTACATGACAAACTGGATTATCACTTAGACCCGGGAAATTTGTGATTCTTTTATTGTTAATAATTTCTTTAACAATGTTTCCAGATTTTATTACATCTATTGTTTTGCTCCATACCTGTTTTACATCATTTTCAATTGTAACTTCAGGCATATTCCATAGTTTTATTCCTTTGAAAACATAATCATTATTTTCTTTTTTGAAGATGAAGAACATGTATTTTGTTGTTTCTAATTCTTCTTTGATTTTAGAATTTTCCCAATCTTCATTTATTATTTCTTCAAAATTGAAATATGGAAATGGCATTGATTCTTTTATCTTACCATTTTCTTCAACTCTGATTGTTCTTGGAATGATGTTAGCTTTTTGAAATTCATCAGTATTTCTTAGTTTAGTTTTGACATTAAACATTCTTGCTATAATCATAGAGTTTAAGTTTTTAGCTGTTGAATCAATATTAAATTCTTTCATTAATTCCTTCTGAGTTTTTCCTTGGTATTTTGTTATAACACTACTTATAAAACTATCAAATGATTCATTTTTATTTTTTAGTATTTTTTCTACATCACTATAGTTACCAATGTATTTTCTAACTAGAGCAGTCATGTATGAAGTCTTTAGACAAAATGCTCTTTGTTTTGCAAGTATATCTGAGTTAGGTTGTTTTCTTAAAGAGTTTTTGTTTATTCCTTTTGTACATGCACCGAGGTACATTGTATCAGCTTCGGATATTTCATGAGCTTTACCATTTTTGATTTTATTTATAATGATTTTCCAGTCATTCATTATTATTGGTAAATCTTCTTTTGGAAAAGTAAATAATAATTCATGGGTAATTATAAAATCATCTTTATTTTTGTTTGGTTCATATAGATACCAGATTATTTCTATTTTGTTATTTTTAAACCAGAAATGACTTGTGTAAAAACTTTTTTGATATTCAGTCATGTAATTTATTATATTAAGTACCAATCTTTCTTTTGCAGATAAAGTATTATCTTTATTCTTTTTGTATGGTGTTACTTTTAGTTCAATTCCTGCATCTATAAAGTCTGGTTCTGATTTTGAGTTAATATCATAATTATAAACATCAGCTTCAAGAATGTGACCAAAGAAAGCCTTGTTGTTTGTAAATGTTTCTTTAAATTTTTGGGCTTGTGTGTCTTTGTTGGTATCACCAATAGTTTTAAGTTTCATGTTACTTAATTCTTTAAAAGTTTTTCCAATTGTTTGTTGTGCTATTAATCTTATTTCTTCTTCAGTATACGTTTTTGCCATAAAATTCTCCTTTAGATCTTGTTTTTCTTTTAAAAACATAGTAAAATATTAAATATGTAATTATTAAACATTGATCTTTTTCTCAAAATATATTATAATATAATTATGCGATTTAGACAACAGATGGAGGATGTTTATGGAAAAAAAAGTTATTGAATTATTTGCGGGTGTTGGTGGTTTTAGATGTGGACTTAATAATGTTTTGTTAGATGAAGATAAAGTTATAGAAAATGGAAATTGGAATTTTGTATGGGCGAATCAATGGGAACCCGCTACTAAAACTCAAGATGCTTTTATGTGTTATACAAAAAGATTTGGGAGTGAACATGCATCAAATGTAGATATTTTTGAAGTTAATAAAAAAGAAATTCCTAATCATACATTGTTAGTTGGTGGTTTTCCTTGTCAAGATTATTCTGTTGCTAGAACTTTATCTGGTAGTAAAGGCATTGAAGGAAAAAAAGGTGTTTTATGGTGGGCGATTGTTGATACAATAAAGGTTAAAAAGACTCCATTTTTATTTTTAGAAAATGTAGATAGATTATTAATTTCTCCATCTAAACAAAGAGGTAGAGATTTTGGAATGATTTTAAGAAGTCTTTATGATAATGGTTATGCTGTTGAATGGAGAGTTATTAATGCTGGAGAATATGGTGAAGCTCAGAAGAGAAAAAGAACATATATTATTGCTTATCATAAATCAACAAAATATTATCAAAAAATGAAAAAGTTAAATATGAGAGATATCATTTTTAAAGATGGAATATTTGCAAGTGCTTTTCCAATTAAGGATATGGAACTTGATTATAATATGGCAAATGTTTCTAAGACGATGTATAAAGATTTGGCTGATGTAAGTGATAAGTTTCAAACTCAATTTTTTAATGCTGGTGTAATGTGTGATGGAAAAATATATACATCAAAAGTTGAAGCTAAAAATATTGAGTTTCGCACCCTAGGTAGTATTAGAGAAACTGGTGTTATTCAAGATAAATATTTCTTATCTGATGAAAAGATTGAAAAATTTAGATATTTAAAGGGAAGCAAAAGAATACCTAGGGTTAAACCAAATGGAGAATCATATATGTATTCAGAAGGGGCGATGGCTTTTCCAGATAATTTAGATGCACCGGCAAGAACGATGTTAACATCTGAAAGTGGATTAAGTAGAATGTCACATGTTATTGAAGATTATAAAACTGGTAAGTTAAGATTATTAACACCTTTAGAATGTGAAAGAATTAATGGATTTCCAGATAATTGGACTGATACTGGTATGACTGATAAGAAAAAATATTTTATGATGGGTAATGCTTTAGTAGTAGGTGTTGTTAAAAAAATAGGAAAAGAGTTAGAAAAAATTATTGATGATGAAGAGTAGTTTTGTATTTTCTTTGTTTATTATTTATAATCATTTTGTGTGAAATTGACTTTTGTTATTTATTATGTTATATTCTTGTATAAATAAGGAGAAAGTTTATGAAAGAGCAGAAAAGTATTGGACAAATAATTAAACAACAAAGGCAATTATTAGGATTAACTCAAGAAGATTTATCTAATAAATTGTTTGTATCAAGGCAAACTATAAGTAATTGGGAATCTGAAAAAGTAAAGCCTGATTATGAATATATTATTAAACTTAGTAAAATATTTAATATTTCTGTGGAACAAATTGATTGTTCAGAAGAAGAGAAAAATAAGATTTCTTTAAAGAAGACAAAAGGCAAATTAAGTAAGGTAATAAAAATATTTATTTCTGCAGTTATCCTGTTACTTTTAGTTATTACAATTCTATTATTAATTTTGATTGATACAAATACAATTGAAGTATATGTTGGTAATATTGATAGTGATCAAATAAAAATGTCTAATACAATATTTATAAAAACTAATGAAAAGATATCTTTGTATTTGGGAACAATTTTAAATAGAACACACGATGATGATTTAATACTAAGTATTTATAGTAAACAAAAGGATGGAAACCTTAAGAAAATTGTACAAGGTACATACCGGGAAAATTATGAATTATCTGAATATACTGGATATAATGAATATTTTGATGATAATTTTGATATTAATAATTTATTTATTGAATTAGAAAATCCTAAAGATGAAACTAAATTGAATTTTAAAATTAATTTTGTTAAAGAAAATAGAAAGACAAAATTATTCTATAAAAAAGAAGCTGGTGCAGAAGGAGAGGTTGTTGCTAAAGATGATTTAGAAATAATACCTGAAGCATTATTAAAAAATGATTATAAACAACAATCTCATGATAAAAAAGTGTTTGAAAAACAAGGTAATCCATCTTTTCTTTACGATACATCTATAAATGATTTAAATGGTACATGGTATAATGTTGATAAAGAACATAATATTGATGTGTATTATAAATATAGTAATGGTGTTGTATCTGTTGATGTTCATAACAAAGATACCAATGAATTTTTGTTTACATGCTTTTTTAATAATAAAAGAGAAGAAGTTAATTTCTATCATGAAAGTTGTGGAAACTATGTAAATTATGTGGATTTAATTTTAGAAGAATTTCAAAAAATAGTTGATGCAAATAAGGATTAGCATTTTGCAATTGCAATTTGCTTTTTTATTTTGTTTGTAGATGATATTATTGTGGTGAAAGGAGTGATTGTTAGATTGAAAAGATTATTATTTGGAATGATTGCATTTTTATTCATGATGGGTGATTGTATGGCAAGTGAGAATGTTTTAGAAAGTTCAAAATATTATAAAACTGATAAAACAAATAATGGTTTCATTACTCATGAGATAACTGAAAAAGAGTATAATAATGTATCTGATATTGAACTTTATAATGCTGAAACAAATACTGAATATAAAAATATGAGAATAAAGTTAGATAATAATAAAATAGTTTTAACAGTTTCATGGAAAAAAACACCAAAATATAAATCATACGATGTTATTTCAATATCTGGAGATGGAGTGTCATTTTCTCTTTCTGGTATAAAAGCTAGACAATGTTCAGACTTAAATGATGATAATACTTGTGTTTTTTATAATTCTTCTTCTAAAAATGTTAAATTATTTTCCAATGGTATAGGAATTTCTATGAATTTGATGGATAATGTTTCAATACATTATATTCAATATATTCTGTATGTAACTAAAACTTCATCACATGGTATAATATATGGTAATTATAGACATGCAAGAAAAAATGTAACATTAAATGAATCACAAAATTACACTTTAAATAATGGGAATATTAATTTTATTCAATCATTGGATGGTTATTATGATCGAATGAATTCTGTTACAATAAGTTATTAAATAGGAGGAAAAATGAAGAAGTTTTATTTATTTGTAATAATTATGATTTTATTTTTATTCAATGCTACGGTAGTAAGTGCTGCGACGCCAACATTTCCGAATAATGCAAAGTTTACAAGAGGGGTTAAAAATACTTGTTATTATGTTGATTCAACTGCGAATTCATATTTAAAATATATTAAACCTGCTGCAATTTCTTGGGCATCTTTAAAAAATAATATTAAAAATACTGCGGTTGCATCAAAAGCTGGAACACATATTGATTTTTATCAAAACACTTCAACAATAGAAGGCTTATTGGGTGTTACATTGTTTTATGATTCTAAAGGAAATATGGTTACAAGTTATGGCTCAGTGCCATCTGTTAATTATAATTTTACTAGAATTTATTTGAATAAAAATAATGCATCACTTATAGATACAAAAACAATTATCCACGAAATGGGACATGCTTACGGATTAGCTCATAGTTCAAGTAAATATAGCATTATGTATCCAGATACTTCATCTTATGTGAGTACACCAAGTTCTGATGATAATGCTACTATTAATATTTTATATCCGTAATTTAAATGAGAAAGGAAAGATATTATGAAAAAAATTTATTTATTAATTAGTGTTGTTGTTTTATCTATTATAGGAGTTGTAACATTTGCTTTAAAAGATACTAAAAATGTTAATAAGGATAATGTTACATCGTATAATACATCGAATTATTTGGGACATAGTAATATTGATGTAAAAGATGTTGTTTATCATGCATATTTTGCTCATGAATATACACCTGAATATTTAAAAGAATCTGCAGATGCAATAGTATTAGTGAGTATTATTAGTATTGATGGTGCTGATAATAAATATGATGTTGCTGTTGGGAATACATATGGAAAACTTGTTGTTAACAATGTTTTATGGGGTACCAAAGTTAGCAAAAAAGATGTTTTAGAATATACTAAGTCTGGTGGAATTATGAAAGTTTCTGAGTATGAAGAAAATCAACCAGATAGTGCAAAAGAAAAAATACAAAATTTGTGGAAAGAAAATAATGTTAATGCAAGTGATAAATATATCAATTTGAAATATGAAAATGAACCTGATTTAGAAGAAGGTAAAGTGTATTTATGTTATTTAAAATATAATAAAGATTTAGAAAAATATGCTATTATTGGATTAGATAAAGGTTTAAGAGAATTGAATGTAAGTAAAAGTGCTAGAGTTTCTAATTCTGAAATGAATATTAGTAGTTATCAAATAAAAAATAATACAACAGGTCAATTTGAATCTTTAATAAATTATTATGATAAATATATAGTTGAAAAATAAACAGCAAGAAGATAGTTCATATAATGTGAACTATTTTTTCTTTACAATGCATATAATTGGTGTTATAATAGGTGTTCCTTTGAAGGGGGAATAGATATGAATAAATATGATGAAAAATTGGGTAGTGAATTTGCTTTATTATCTAATTTGGAATTAGAAATACTTATTAATTGTAAAGTAAGAAGTTATTATGTTAAGAAAAGAGCTATTGCAATAACTAAATATTTACTTGAAGAATATGGTTATGTGGGTTCGTATGGTATTGATGAAGTAACTATGGATAGAGAATTATATGACTTTTTGCGTATTGCAAAGGTTAGAATGGTTAGGGTAAATAAAATAAATAATATTGTAGTTACTAAAGATGATATTATAAATGTTATTAAAATATATAAAGATAGAGATAAGAATATGGGATTAAATAATGAATTATTCTTTGATGAAATGATTAATAGTATTAATGATGATGTGTTAGATAAATTTAATATGATAGATAAAAAAGTATTAAAGAAAGCATAATGTTGTTAACAAATATAAAGATTTTCTAAAAATGGGAAATCTTTTTCTTTTTCTTTATAAAAAATAATGGTATAATTAATTAAAGTAGAGGTGTTTAGAATTGAAAAAGATTATTGTATTGTTATTTATGATTTTGCTAGTTACTGGTTGTGGTAAGAAGGATGATAGTAAACTCATTATGGTAACTGAAGCTGGTTTTGCTCCGTATGAATATTATTCTAATGGAGAAATAGTTGGTGTTGATGTTGACATAGCAAAAGAAATTGCTGCATCAATGGGAAAAGAATTAGTAATTAAAGATATAGCTTTTGATTCAATTATTAATGAAGTTAAAACTGGTAAAGCTGATTTTGGTGCTGCAGGAATAAGTTATAATGAAGAAAGAGCTAAGAATGTTGATTTTACAATTAATTATTCTACGAGTAAACAAGTTGTTATAGTTAAAAATGACAGTGGTATTACTAATATTGGCGATATAAATGGCAAAAAGATTGCTGTTCAACTAGGTAGTATTGCTGATACTTATGTAAGTAGTACTTATAAAGATGCAAGTGTTGTACGTCAAAAGAAGTATTTAGCTGCGATTGAAGACTTGAACACTGGTAAAGTTGATTGTGTTGTTATGGATTTATTACCAGCAGAACAAATTCTTAAAACTAATAGTGGTTTAAAAATATTGGATGGAGCTTTAGTGGAAGATAGTTATGGTATGATTGTTAAAAAAGGTAATAAAGAATTACTTGATAATATAAATAAAGTTTTAGAAAAGTTAAAAAATGAAGGAAAGATTGATGAATATATAATTAAACATACAGAAGAATAGGTGGTTATATGAGTAGCTTGTATGAGAAATTTTATGATAGTGTGATATATGATGATAGGTATAAATATATTTTTGAGGGATTATTTAATACGTTATTGATTGCATTTTTTGCCGTAATAATTGGTATTGTTATAGGTATTCTTATTGCACTAGTTAGACATAATTATGAAGTTAATAAAAAGTTTAGGATATTAAATAAAATAGTAACTTGGTATGTAAATATAATTAGGGGTACACCGGTATTGTTGCAACTAATGATAATATATTATGTGATTTTTAAAAGTGTTGATATAAGTATAATTATTGTTGGTGTTATTGCTTTTGGCCTTAATTCAGGAGCTTATGTTTCTGAGATTATTAGAAGTGGTATTAACTCAATTGATAAAGGTCAAATGGAAGCAGGTTTATCTTTGGGACTTAGCTATAATAAGACAATGTTTTATATAATTATGCCTCAGGCAATAAAAAATATTATGCCTGCTTTAGGTAATGAATTTATTACTTTGATTAAGGAAACGTCTACGGGTGCATACATTGGTATTATGGAACTTACTAAAGCAAGTGATATAATTGCATCTAGGACATATGATTATTTCTTTCCATTATTAATTATTGCAATTATATATTTACTTCTTACTTTAGGATTAACTAAGTTAGTTAATGTTTTAGAAAGGAGACTTAATAATGCTTAAGGTTAAAAATTTAAAAAAGAAATTTGATGATGTTAATGTTTTAAAAGGTATTAGTTTTGATGTTAATGATAGGGATATTGTAGCAATAGTGGGTCCATCTGGTAGTGGAAAAAGTACATTGCTTAGATGTTTAAATTTAATTGAAGTACCTACGAGTGGTGATATTGTTTTTGAAGGAAAGTCTTTGCTTGATAAGAAAACTAATTTATCACAAGTTAGGGCAAAAATGGGTATGGTTTTTCAATCATTTAATTTGTTTCCTCATTTAACGGTTTTAGATAATATGATACTTGCTCCGGTAAAGCTTGGAATTATAGGTAAGGGAGAAGCTAAAAGGAAGGCTTACGAATATTTGGAAATGATTGATTTAAAAGATAAGGCTTTAGAGTATCCGAATAAATTATCTGGGGGGCAGAAACAAAGAATTGCCATTGTTAGAACATTAATGATGAATCCAGATATTATATTATTTGATGAACCTACGAGTGCGCTTGATCCTGAGATGGTTGGTGAAGTTCTTGATTTAATTAAAGATGTTGCAGCATCTGGTAAAACTATGATTATTGTTTCTCATGAAATGAATTTTGTAAAAAATGTATCAACAAGGGTATTATTTTTAGATGAAGGAAAACTAGAATTTAATGGGAGTACAAAAGAATTTTTCAAAAACAAAAATGATAGAATTAATAGTTTTTTAGCAAAAGTAAATAAATAAATTGAAATTAAATTGTTAATTTGTTATAATGATTATAGAATAAAAATAAGGAGGAAAGTAATGAACGCTATAAACGTTAGAAGTGAAATTGGACCTTTAAAAAAGGTATTGTTACATAGACCTGGTAATGAACTATTAAATTTAACGCCAGATTCTTTAAGTAGATTGCTATTTGATGATATTCCTTTTTTACCTGAGGCTCAAAGAGAACATGATGAATTTGCCACAAGGCTAAAAGAAAATGGTATAGAAGTTGTTTATCTAGAAGATTTAATGGCTGATGTACTAAATCT
>OJAW01002035.1_pt1 | contig 10701 bp, 9 predicted proteins | sample 1589151 | NCBI WGS metagenome assembly OJAW01 (sample SAMN03283290) | human gut metagenome | biome: human-associated habitat; material: feces | host: Homo sapiens | place: Peru | collected 2012 | reverse complement strand
TAACAGCAAGTAATCATACACTATATGCACAATGGAAAGATGTAACACCTCCAACATTATCTGTAACAAAAAGTAATCCAAATTGGGGAACATACATATTAACTGTTAATACAACTGATGATTCTGGAATTAAACAAATAAGATATTATTTTAATGGAAAATTAGTATATGCAGGAACTAATACATCATATACAGGAACAGCAGAATATATAGATAATGCTTATAGAATCGAAAGTGAAGATAATGCCGGTAATGTTGCAGTAGAAACTGGAAGTTTCTATGTAGTACAATGTTTTGTGGCAGGAACAAAAGTACTTACATCTAATGGACTTACAAACATAGAGGATATAAAGGTTGGAGACTATGTATATGCATTAAACTTAGATAAAAATGAAAAAGAACTAAGTAAAGTAACAAATACTCTTGAAACTGTTAATGATATTATATACAGAATAACACTTGAAAATGGAAAAGTTATCGATTCAACAGAAAAGCATAAATATTATGTACTAGATAAAGGTTGGGTAAAAGCTTATAAATTAAAATCTGGTGATACATTATCATCTACAGTAGTTGGACCAGTTAAGATTAAATCAGTAGAAAAAATACTTTACGATGAACCAGTTAAAGTATATAGTTTAACTGTAGATGGAATACATAATTATTTAATAACAGAATATGAAGTGCTTGTTCACAATGTAGCTTCTCCAAGAGCAGATGGAGAAAATAATAATATAATATTTTCTACAAGTATGAAAAATGTATGGACTATTACAGATTTACAAACTAGTACAAATTACTCATGGGATGCTAGTGCTAATAATACATTTACTATTGTAAAATCTTATTCTGGTGGATATGCATTTAAATTTTATAATAATACAACTGGTTGTACAGGTTATGGAACAGCAATTATAAGTGGTAATGATGCAAAACTTAATGTATCATGTTCAAATAATGAAATATCAACAGTTTATGATACAAAAGCACCAACATTAACAGTATCAACAACAACTCCATCATGGTCAAACTATACAATAACGGTAACAACTAGTGATGCCGGTGGAATAAAACAAATAAGATATTATATAAATGGTACACTAGTATATAGTGGTTTAAATAAAACATATTCATCAACTACATCATCTAGTTCAGTAACATATAAAGTGGAAAGTGAAGATAATTACGGAAATGTTTCAACAAAAACAGGAACTATATATGTAACACAATGTTTTGTGGCAGGAACAAAAGTATTAACAAAGAATGGTCTTAAAAATATAGAAGATATTAAAATAGGTGACTATGTATATGCAATAAACTTAGATACAAATGAAAAAGAATTAAGTCTTGTAACTAATACAATTACTACTTATAATAATAAGATATATGAAGTAACATTAGAAAATAATGAAGTAATTAAGTCGACTGAAAAACATGAGTATTATGTACTTGATAAAGGCTGGGTAAGAGCTTATGAATTAAAAGTAGGAGATACATTATCATCTACTATAAAAGGTAAATTAAAAATTAAAAATATAAAAGTAGTAGAATATGATAAGCCTATAAGAACATATAACTTAACTGTAGATGGCAAACATAATTACTTAATAACTGAATATGAAGTATTAGTTCATAATGCTACCTCAAAAACTACAAGTTAATAATTACTTGACAAAAAACGCATAAGCGTTTTTTTGTGCTAAAAATACTTATATATGCTATAATAATTATGGTGATAGTATGGATTTATTTATGTATGAAAATGAATTATATGCTAAAGGAATAAATGTAATAGCAGGTGTAGATGAAGTAGGACGTGGACCACTTGTTGGACCTGTTGTAGCTTGTTGTTGCGTATTACCTAGAGATTTTAAATTAGATGGTCTTACTGATTCTAAAAAGTTAAGCGAGAAAAAAAGAGATGAATATTATAAATATTTAGTAGAACATACTATTTATGGTATTGGTGTAGTTGATGCAGAAACAATTGATAAAGTAAATATTTATGAAGCTACTAAATTAGCTATGAAGAAAGCCATTAGATTAGCTAATCAAAAAATAAAAATAGAACATGTTCTTATAGATGCTATGCCTCTAGATATAGATATACCTACAACTTCTATTATAAAAGGAGATTCTAAAAGTATAAGTATAGCAGCTGCATCTGTAATAGCAAAAGTAACAAGAGATAGAATGATGTATGAATTAGATAGTAAATATCCTATGTATGGATTTAAATCTCATAAAGGATATCCTACTAAAAAGCATATAGAAGCCATTCATAAATATGGAATTATAGATGGATATAGAAAAACATATGGACCAGTAAAGGATGTGATTAATAATGTTTAATAAAGTAAGTAAACCAAAATTAGTTAGTACTTCAAGAGCTAATTTAAATAATACAAATTTAGGTAGAAAAAGTGTAGATGAAGTTAGAAATGAAATGAAGTCTTTAAAAAATAATAATCAAAATAAATTTGATACTAGTAAGGTAAATGCACTAAATAGTATGAAAAGGATGAATAAAAATGGATATTAAAAGAATAATATTAAGTTATTTAGACGCTAATTGTTATATTATTTCAATTGGTAAAAAATGTTTAATAGTAGATCCGGGTTGGGATAAAGATGTGATAATAAGAGAAGTTAAAGATAAAAAGGTACTTGGTATATTAGTAACACATTATCACCCTGATCATGTAGGAGCCTTAGAAGACATAATAAAAGAATATAATGTTAATGTATATAACTATAAAAGTGAAGAAAAAGTTAAATTAGATAAATTTTCTTTTGAAATAATTAAGACATATGGTCATACTGATGATTCTGTAACTTTTTATTTTCCTAAAGAAAAAATTATGTTTACAGGTGATTTCTTATTTAAGGGAACAATTGGTAGAACTGATTTACCTACTGGTGATAACAATAAAATGTATGATAGTTTAAAGAAAATAAAAAAATATAGTGATGATATAACTATATTTCCAGGGCATGGAGAAGATAGTACTTTAGGTTATGAAAAAAAGAATAATATATTTTTAAATGAGTAATATCATATTTTCACATAATTTATACAAAATAATCCGGTAATTTTATAATACAATTTAATTACTGGAGGTGATAAACTAACAAAAAATTATAAAAAGAGTTTGAGGTGAAATTATGTATAAAATTGGATTAGTAGAAGATGAAAAAAATTTAAATAGTTTAGTAAAAAACTATTTAGAAAAAGAAGGATATGAAGTAATAACATTTTTTAATGGAGAAGATGTATTAAACTATGAAGATTTATTAAAAGTACAATTATGGATTCTTGATATTATGCTTGGTGATGGTATAAATGGTTATGATATTATAAAATTTATAAGAGAAAAAAATAAGAATGTACCAGTTATATTTACATCTGCAAGAGATCAAGATATTGATAAAATAGTTGGTTTAGAATTAGGAAGTGATGATTATATAGCTAAACCATATTCTCCTAGAGAATTAATACTTAGAATAAATAATATTGTAAAAAGGGTATATAATGATGAAAAAAATCAAGTAATATATGATGATTACTTAATAGATATAGATAAAAGAACCGTAAATTTAAATGAAAAAGAAATAATGCTTACAACTTTAGAATTTGACTTATTGTTATTATTTTTAGAAAACAAAAACAAATCTTTTTCTAGAGAAGAAATATTAGAAAAAGTATGGGGAAGCGACTATTTTGGTAGTGATAGAGTTGTAGATGACTTAGTAAGAAGAATAAGACATAAAATGCCTAATTTAAAGATTAATACTTTATATGGATTTGGATATAGATTACTTTGAAAAAGTTTAGTTTATCCAAACAACTAATTACTATTACTATAGTAGTATTCGGATTTCTATTTATCATATTAGGATTTTATATACCTAATCTTTTATCCCCAGTATATGAAAATAATTTATACTATATACTAGAAAAACCACTAACTTCCATTAGAAGTGTAGAAGAAATAACTACTGGTACTGATATTGCATTTATAGTAGACAGCGATCAAGTAATTATGTCTACTGAAAATTTAAGTAAAATTATTTCCTTGAATGCAAGTGAAATAGTTAAAAGAGCAACTAAAGATAGAGGAAAATTTACTTATAATAAAAAGACATATTACTATGTTAAAGTAACAAACAAATATAGTACTAAAATATCAATAACAGATAATAGTTATATTGAATCACTTAAAAAGAATATAAGCAAAACTATACTTCCAATCCTTATACTAACCTTTATTATTGTAATTTCTGTGTTTATTATTTGGATAAGAAAAATAATAAACAATATAGATTTTTTAAATACTAAGATTAGAAATATAGATAATGATAATTTTAATTTAAACTATAAATCTAAAGTCAATGATGAATTAAAATTATTATCTGATTCTATATCTGAAGTTAAATTAGCACTTAAAGAACAAAATGAATATAAAAATCAAATGTATCAAAGTATATCCCACGATTTAAAAACACCTATTGCAGTTATTAAATCCTATATAGAAGGAGTCGAAGATGAAATAATTCCTACCGAAGAAGGACTCCGTGTTATAGGAGAAGAAATATTAAAATTAGATAAAAAAGTTAAATCCTTATTATATTTAAATAAATTAAATTATTTAGAAGAAACAAAAACATATACAACTGAACAAATAGACATAGAACCAATCCTAAACGAAAGTATAAAAAACTTAAAATTACAAAACAAAAATATAAAATTCGAATTAGAAGTAATAGGCGATAATAAGTTCTTTGGTACTATTGATATATGGACATCTATAATAGATAATATATTAACAAATTTTATTAGATATGCAGAAACTGTTATTACAATTAAAGTTAAGAATAATAAAATAACAATGTATAATGATGGAGAAAATATAGATCTTAATTTACTTAAAGACATTTTCTCACCATATAAAAAAGGATTAAGAGGTGAATTTGGATTAGGACTTTCAATTGTAAAGAAATCAGTTCAACTTTTAGGTTATGATATTACTATTAGAAATGAAAAGAAAGGTGTTAGTTTTATAATAAAACCACTATCAAAAAAATAGTGGTTTTAATTTACACATTTTTTACATTATAACGTAAAAAGTATGTAAAAAAATATATAAAAGATGATAAAATAAAATAGTAGCAGAAAATAGATAATTAATCTTTTCAAAAAAAATATTTTATGATACAATGTCTATGTAGAGTAACGAGAAATAAAGGAGATAATTATGGGATTAGTAAAAAAAGTAAAAGATTGGTTTCAACAAGATTCTGAATCAGAAACTATTGAACCAGTTGCTGAAGAATATTATAGTTTAAGTCAAGAACAATTAATTGATAATGGTGGAAGTAAAATGGTATTACTTGAACCTAGAGCAATGTCAGAATCTCAACAAATTGCTGATCACTTAAAAAATAGAGATACAGTAGTTGTTAATTTAAAAAGAGTTACTAAAGATCAAGCAAAAAGAATAATCGACTTTTTAAGTGGAACTATTTATGCTATAAGTGGTGACATGCAAAAAATAGGTGGAGGAATATTTTTATGTACTCCTAATAATGTTAGTGTAGAAGGAAAAATCACTAGCGATAAAGATGGTAAAGACATACATGACAACGATGATATAAATATTGAATGGTAAAAAGATATTGATTAAATAGATATAGTGTGCTAGAATAAATAGCACACGAAGAGGTGACGATATGGAAAAATTCAACCGAGTACTTCGTGGTTATGATCCAGATGAAGTTAATAACTTTTTAGATTATGTAATAGCTGAAGTAGAAAAAATGGTATCTGAAATTAAAGCTAAAGATGAAGAAATAGTATCTTTAAAAGCAGAACTTGTTAAACAAGATAGTTTAAAAAGTAAACTTGCAAACTATGAAAGATTAGAAGATACTATGAATAAAGCTATTTTTATGGCACAAAAGACTTCAGAACAAATGAAAGTGAATGCCCATAATGAGGCACAATTAATTATGGATGATGCTAAGAAGAATGCTAGTCGTATTGTCAATGAAGCTTTACTAAGAGCTGAAAAAACAGAAATGGAAGCGAATATGTTAAGAAGAAATATTAACGTATTTAAAAGAAGAATAAAAGCAATAATAGAAGAACAATTAGAATCAGTTGAAGAAATTGATAAAGTAGAATTTTAACATTTGAGAAGACGGTAAATAAATGATTTTTATAGAGAGTTAACATAAGGTGAAAGTTAATAAATAGTTTATTTATAGATCACTTCATTAAAATCAAATGATGGTAACGCAATATAGTTATAGAGTGTATTTATAAATAAAATAAGGTGGTACCGCGGGTAAAACTCGTCCTTAATAGGATGAGTTTTTTTATATAAAAAGGAGGATTTATGTTTTTAGCAATATTATTACTAATATTGGGGTTTGTAATTTTAATAGTAGGAGCAGATTATTTTGTTGATGGAGCAAGTAGTGTAGCACTTAACTTCAAAGTATCAAAAATGTTAATAGCTCTTACAATAGTAGCATTTGGAACTAGTGCACCAGAGTTTGCAGTTAGTATACAATCTATATTTCAAGGAAGTGGAGATATATTACTTGGAAATGTAATAGGAAGTAATATATTAAATATACTTTTAATATTAGGATTATCTAGTGTTATTTATCCACTTAAAATAAAAAGCGCAACTATAAAAAAAGAAATGCCTATGTTACTTCTAATATCTACAATATTATTTGTTGTAACATTAGATACATTTTTTGATCCAAATACTGTAAATATGCTTACTAGATCAGATGGAATAATAATTACAATTTATTTTACAGTATTCATATACTACTTAATATCTATTATGAGAAATAAGAAAGAAGATAAGGAAGAAGCTAAATACAAGCTAGGTAAATCTATTATAATTACATTATTAGGTTTAGCAGCAATTGTATTTGGTAGTAATTTAGTAGTAAATAATAGTGTTCTAGTAGCACAAAAATTAGGAGTGAGTGAAAGACTTATATCACTTACAATAGTAGCTTTTGGTACATCATTACCAGAACTTGTAACAAGTGTAGTTGCATGTATTAAAAAAGAAAATGATATTGCGATTGGCAATATTGTAGGAAGTAATATATTTAATATATGTATAGTATTAGGTTTACCAATAGCTATATTTGGTGGTATTACACCATCAGGATTCTCAACTATTGATGTTGCCATGTTATTATTAAGTGCCGTAATATTATATATATTCGCATATTCAAAACAAATAATTAGTAGAAAAGAAGGCATAATTATGCTTCTATTATTCGTAGTATATTATGCATATGTAATTGAGGGAGGTTTAGTATGAAAAATTTTAAAGAATTAGATAAAAGAAAAGTAAGCGAAGTAGAAGAATCTATATCAGCTTCTTGGGGTAGCATAAATAAAATGCACGATAAACAAGTTGAATTAAATAAAGATAATGAAACTTTTGTATTCTATGATGGTCCAGCATTTGCAAATGGTTTTCCAGGATTACATCATATGGTAGCAAAAAACTTAAAAGATACAATAACAAAATACTATGTAATGAATGGTAAAAAGGTTATTAGAAAAATAGGTTGGGATACACATGGACTTCCAATTGAAAACCATGTTGAAAAGAAATTAGGTATTTCATCTAAAAAAGAAATTGAAACACTAGGTATTGAAAAATTTAATGAAGAATGTAGAAAAAGTGTAAGAGAAAATGAATCTGCATTTACTTTATTAACATCAAAAATGGGACAATTCTTTGATGTAGAACATCCATATTTAACATATAAAAATGATTATATTGAAACTGAATGGTGGATACTTAAACAAATGTATGAAAAGGATATGTTCTATGAAGGAACTAGAGTAGTGCCTTATTGTCCACATTGTGGTACTGGTCTTGCAACTCACGAAGTAGCTCAAAATTATCAAACAGATACAGCTATAACAGCATTTATACCATTTAAAAAAGTAGATGAAGATGTATATTTCTTAGCTTGGACTACAACACCTTGGACTTTACTTGCTAATTTAGCACTTTGTGTTAATCCAGAAGCTAAATATGTAAAAGTAAATAGTAAAGGTAATACTTTCATAATTGCAGATGCCTTAAAAGAAAAAGTATTTGATGAATTTGAAGTATTAGAAGAATATACTGGACTAGATTTAGTTGGTATGAAATATGAACAATTAATACCAGAGGTAGAAGTAGAAGGCAAAGCATTTACTATAATTGCTGATAACTATGTAACTATGGAAGATGGTACTGGTATCGTACATATCGCTCCAGCATATGGTGAAGATGACGCTAGAGTATGCAAAGAAAATGGTATTACATTTGTAAATCCAGTAGGAATAGATGGATGTTATACAACTGGTCCATGGAAAGGTAAATTTGTTCATGATGTTAATGAAGAAGTAATTGATTACTTAAAACAAAATGGCAAATTATTTAGAAAACAAAAAATGGCACATGAATATCCACATTGTTGGAGATGTGATACACCTCTAATTTATTACTCAATGCCAAGTTATTATATAAAAGTAAGTGAAATGACAGATGCTTTAGTAGAATCTAACTCTAAAGTAAATTGGTATCCATCATATGTAGGTGAAAAAAGATTTGCTAATTGGATAGCTAATGCAAGAGATTGGAATGTATCTAGAAGTAGATATTGGGGTAGCCCAATTCCATACTTTAAATGTGAATGTGGATATAATCATATGGTAGGTAGTGTAGCTGAATTAAAAGAAATGGCTATAGAAGAAATAGGAGAAGATTTTGATTTACATAAACCATATATTGATAATGTACATTTAAAATGTCCTAAATGTTCTAAACCAATGACTAGAATACCAGATGTACTTGATTGCTGGTTTGATTCAGGAGCAATGCCATTTGCACAATATCACTATCCATTTGAAAATAAAGAATTATGGGAAAGCCAATTCCCAGCAGATTTCATTTGTGAAGGAATAGATCAAACTAGAGGTTGGTTCTATACTCTTATGGTAATATCAACATTTGTAAAAGGTGTATCACCATTTAAAAATGTACTTGTAAATGATTTATTACTAGATGCAGAAGGAAAGAAAATGAGTAAATCTCGTGGTAACATAGTAGAACCATTTAGTACAATAAAAGAATATGGAGCAGATACAGTAAGGTTCTATTTACCTTATGTATCACCAGTATGGACACCACTTAAATTTGATATGGATGGATTAAAAGAAGTATATTCTAAATTCTTTAATCCACTTAAAAATACTTATTCATTCTTCCAAATGTATGCAAATATAGATAAAATTGATACAGAATTATGTAATGTAGAATATAAAGATAGAGAAGAAATAGATAAATGGTTATTATCTAGATATAATAGACTTGTAAAAGATGTAAGAAGTTCATTTGATGAATATGATTTAAATAAAGTTGTACACTATTTATCAAACTTTGTATCAGAAGACTTATCAAATTGGTATATAAGAAGAAATAGAAATAGATTCTGGGGTAGTGAACTTGATAATTCAAAGAAAAGCGTTTATATAACTACATATGAAGTATTAGTTGGATTATCAAAATTAATTGCACCAATAACACCATTTATAAGTGAAGAATTATATCGTAATTTAACTGGTAATGAATCAGTACATTTTGAAAGTTATCCGGTATGTAACCCTAAGTACATAAATGAAGCTATTGAAAATAAAATATCATTAGTAAGAGATTTAATCTCTATTGGTAGATATGTAAGAGAAGAAAATAAAATAAAAGTAAGACAACCATTAAGTAAAATACTATTAGATGGTAAAAATAGCAAAGTATTAGAAGATGTTAAAGACTTAATTAAAGAAGAGTTAAATGTAAAAGAAGTTACATTTGTAAGTGATTTAAATGAATATATGAATTTAAGTGTAAAACCTAATTTCAAAGAAGTAGGAAAAATATTTGGAAGTTTAATTAAAGAATTCCAAAATAAATTAGAAGAATTAAGCACTGAAGATATAAATAAACTTCAAAAAGGTGAAGTTATAACTATGGATATAGATGGTGTTAAAGAAATAACACCAAGTATGGTAGATATAAGAATATCATCTAAAGAAGGATATAATGTTGGAATGGAAAATAATAACTTTGTAATACTTGATACTACACTTACTTGTGAATTAACTCTTGAAGGTATTGCAAGAGAAACTATATCTAAAGTACAACAATTAAGAAAGAATAAAGACTTTAATGTAGCAGATAGAATTAACCTATATTATAAAGGTGATGAAGACTTTAATAAGACTATAGATATGTTTAAAGAATATATTATGTCTGAAACATTAACTGTTAATTTAGAAGAAAGAGATAACTTAACTCAAGCATATGACTTAAATGGTCATACAGTGTATATTGATGTAGAAAGAAAAGAAGCATAAGCTTCTTTTTCTTGATAACTATTTTTTAAAGTGTTATACTTGTATAGTAAGAAAGTGGGGTATGTGACTAATAATTATGTCCACATTTGTGATGGATTATTTTTACTAACTCAAAATTTAGTCATATATATAAAAATCACAAGAACTAGGAATTTCCTAGATTTTGTGTCTTTATTTTCTTATAAATAGAGGGAGAAAGTATGAAAAAGAAAGGATTTACATTAGTAGAGCTTCTAGCAGTAATAGTAATACTA
>OJAW01002033.1_pt1 | contig 10719 bp, 11 predicted proteins | sample 1589151 | NCBI WGS metagenome assembly OJAW01 (sample SAMN03283290) | human gut metagenome | biome: human-associated habitat; material: feces | host: Homo sapiens | place: Peru | collected 2012 | reverse complement strand
ATTATAATAAAAATTCGGAGGAAGCATATACATTTTTTAAAATAGTTCAAAATAAGTTGCACTATGCTATTACAGGTAAAACTGCAGCTGAGCTTATTTACGAAAGAGTTGATAGCGAAAAAATACATATGGGACTTACTAGTTGGAAAAATAGTCCAAATGGTAAAATAATGAAATATGATATTAGTATTGCTAAAAATTATTTAGAAAAAGAAGAGTTAGATAAACTAAATGATTTAACAAATCTTTTTCTAGATGTAGCAGAAACAGAAGCAAAAGAGCAAAAGGTTATGTTTATGAAAGACTGGATTGAAGTTGCAGATGATTTATTAAAATATAGAAAAAAGAAAGTCTTAACTAGTTCAGGTAAAATATCTCATGAACAAGCTCTTCAAAAAGCCTTAAATGAATATGAAAAGTTTAGAATAAAGCAAGATAAAGAATATGTATCAAGTATGGATGAAATGTATAAAAGGTATTTAGAAGAAAGTAAAGAATAATGTATAGACAAAAACTATCAATTTTTAAATTTTTATAATTAATAAAGTACAAAGGAAGTGAAAATATGTCATTCGGTCAAAAACTAAAAGAAATAAGAAATAGGTTTAATATAAGTCAAGAGAAAATGGCAAGTTTGATTAATGTATCTCGTCAAGCTATAACTAAATGGGAAAGTGACATAGGAATGCCTGATATATCAAACTTGGAAACTATATCAAAAACGTTTAATGTTACAATTGATGAGTTATTAAGTGAAGAAGATTTACCAAAGTTAGTTTATCAAAAGGAATTAGATAAGACAAAATATAAAAATAAAGTAGATGCATACTCTAAAGTGTTAAAAGAGTATTATTCTGAACCATGGGAAATTTATGTGCTTTCTGTGAGTAAAAAACTAAACATAATCGAAAAAGTATTAGACTTATTTACTGGAGGAGACTATAACTTAATTAAAGATGTAAGTGATTTATCTCCTTACTACTTAGTTAAAAAAGACAATACTTCATTATTAGTAAGCATTAAAAACTGGACACTTTTTGTAGTAGAATTACCAAAAAATATGAATAATAAAAAATTTAGTTATAAAGATAATACATTTAGAAATTGTGGAAGACTAAAGTTAAGATAATTTATGTTTTTTATCAAATATTTAAAACCTGAAATAACGTTTCGTGGTAAAAATATTACTTTTATGATAAATTTTAAATAGGTGAAGAGAATGAAACAAGAAAAAATTGGAAAGTTTATAAAAGAAAAAAGATTAAAAAAGAATCTTACTCAAAGTGAATTTGCTAACATATTAGGTGTTACAGAAAGAACTGTATCAAATTGGGAAAATGGTAAAAATTTACCAGACTTATCTTTGTATAATGATATATGTAAAATTTTAAATATAACTACAAATGAATTAATAAATGGAATGGATTTAAAAAATAATTTAGATATTAAAAAACTAATACCCTCTTTAATAAGTTTAACAATAATTATACTAGTATTTATAATTAATTCAAAAAGTATATTTAGTTTTATACTAATACTTATTTCTCTAATTATAATACTATTTAATTTAAATAAAATCACTAATAAAAAAGTAACTATAATTAGTTTTGTAAGTTTAGTTATATTTTTAAATTTTATAGATTACTTGAATGTACAAATTAATAATGAATTACCTGTTTTAAAGTATAGCATAAAAAATAATATAAGTACTTCAATTTATAAAACATTATCATTTAAAGTAATTAATTGTAATAGATATGAAAACGAACCACTACATATAGTAAGTTTATTTAAAAGTGATAAAAAATATTGTACAAATTTGAGTAGGTTAGAAGTAAATAGTATCTTAAATAAGTTAGATAACATTGAAGGAATAACTCTTGCAATAAGAGTATTTGATGGAGAAAAAAATGATAAACAATATGTTACTACTACAGTACCTGGAACATATGAAATAGTAAAAACTATTACTGATAAAGAAATACTTAAAAATATAACTGATATATTAAAAACCGGAGAGTACGTTGAATACTCAAATGATATTGGATACAACCATCTACTACAAATATATACTAAAAATGAAACTATTGATTTTGAATTTAATGAAATACATTATGGTAATACAGAATATAATTATAATTTAACAGAAAATAACATGGATAAGTTAAAAGAATACTTTAAATAACTCTTGAAGTATTCTTTTTTCTTTGATAATATATATTTGTAAGTAGGTAATATTATGAATTATAAGAATATTAAAATCGAGGCTAAAAAGAATTTAAAAAGAAATTATTTTAAAAATGTACTAGTAGTTTTTTTATGTTCAATATTATTATATGGGGGACTTAATTTAACAACTAAGAATATTTTAGAAGTAGATTTAAGAAACAAAAGCAATGTTGAAAAAGTTAATAATTACAAAGAAAATAGTGAAATATTAGATGAATTATTATCTAAGTCTGATAAAGAAAAAAAGTATGAAGAATACATAAGTAATAATTATACACATGGAGTTATTTCTAAAATATTAAATGAAGTAACAAAAACAAATTCTCCAGTATTTACTTTGTTAAATGGAATAAATAAAATTCTAGGAGGAAAAATTAGTGCTGCAATTATCATAATACTAGCAAATATTTTAATAATATTAATTAGAGTATTCTTTTTAAAAGTAGTAGAAGTAGGGAAAAATAGATATTTCTTAGAAGAAAGAAGATATAAAGTGGAATTAGATAGTTGTTTATATCCTTATAAAAAGAAAAAGAATTTTAAGATGTCTTTAATTTTACTAAAAAAAGAAATATACTTATTTTTATGGTCATTTACAATAATTGGTTTCTTTATAAAACTTTATGAATACAGTATGATACCATACATACTTGCAGAAAATCCTAATATTTCTAGTAAAGATGCATTTACTTTGTCTAAAGAGTTAACTAATAATCAAAAATTTAATATGTTTAAAATAGATTTAACATTACTTGTATATAAAATACTTGGTTTATTTACTTTTAACTTATTAAATATTTTCTATACTAATATATATAAAGAAACTATATATAGTGAAATATATATTAACTTAAGAAACAACAAAAAAGATAATTTAGATCTAGGTTACTTACTTAATGATGAATTATTAAATATTAATGAAATAAAAGACACTAGTTATCCTAAAGAAGAAAGAACTTCATCTTTATTACACATTGATTTTGACAAAAATTACTCCTTAACTTCATACATACTCTTATTTTTCACATTTAGTATTATTGGATGGATGTGGGAAGTAATATTACATTTAGTAAATAATGGAGTATTTGTTAACCGTGGTACTATGCATGGACCATGGTTACCTATTTATGGTTGGGGAGGTTTAATAATTCTAATTCTATTAAAAAGATTTAGAAAAAAACCATGGAAATTATTTTTCATGTCATTCTTAACATGTGGAATAATCGAGTATTCAACAGCATGGTATTTAGAAACATTTAAACATTTAAGATACTGGAATTATAATGGATACTTCTTAAACATAAAAGGAAGGGTATGCTTAGAAGGATTAATATTGTTTGGATTAGGTGGCATGGTATTTACCTATTTATTAGCGCCCCTACTTGATAACTTATTTAAAAAGTTAACACCCAAAGTAACAAAAATAATATGTATTATATTAATAACTTCTTACTTAGTTGATTTTGTATACACTTCAGCATTCAAGCCTAACACAGGTAAAGGAGTATCTTCTCCAGTAAAAAAAGTAGTAGAAATTAATAGCGATAATCAAATAGTATTTAATTATTAAAAAACATGGTAACTTATCCAAATATACCAGATTAGACAAAATATCATACACTTCAGACAAAAAAAAGATAATTACTAATCAATATGTTAAAATAAATTTGGAGGTCTAGATTATGGTTTTTACTATTATTATATTGGGAATTATAGTTTTTGCACTTTTTGGATACATAGTTAAAAATGAAATAGAAGAAGAAAAAGCTAAAATAAAAACAATTAAAACTAAAATATTATTTAAAAGGTACGAAAGAGTAGTTTCAGGTGGAAGAAGTAGAATAGAAAACGTACTCAGATTTGATATAAATGGAGACAATATACCATTTGATGTAAGTAAAAAAGTCTACAACAAACATAATGTAGGTGAAAAAGGTATACTTACATACAAAGGGGAAGATTTTATAAAATTTGAAGTACAAAATGAAGAGTAGAAATACTCTTTTATTTTTGATTAAAATTTGGTAAAATATATGTAGAATAAAGGGTGAAGAAGTATGAGATATGAACCTAATTATAATGAAGGATTAAATAGCGAACAAGTTAATAAAAGAATAGAAGAAAATTTAGTTAACTTTAATTGTGAACCTACTACTAAAACTACTAAACAAATATTAAAAGATAACATATTTACTTATTTTAACATAGTTAATAGTATACTTTGTATATTAATGATTATTGCTGGTATTATTGGATTACAATTATTTGAAGCACTTAAAAACTCCACATTTATGGGGGTATTAATATTTAATACAATTATTAGCACTATACAAGAAATGATGTCAAAAAAAGTTGTAGATAAATTAAAAGTATTAGCATCATCTAAAGTTAAAGTTGTAAGAAATAGTACACCAATAGAAATAGATATTAATAGTGTAGTACTTGATGATATAACAGTTTTAGCTTTAGGAAGTCAAGTAGTATGTGATAGTATTATAAAAAAAGGAACTGTAGAAGTTAATGAATCATTTATTACTGGAGAAGTCGAACCTATTGTTAAAACTGAAGGTGATACCTTACTTAGTGGAAGTTTTATAGTAAGTGGGTTATGTTATGCTAAAGTTGACCATATTGGAAAAGATAATTATATTTCTAAAATAAGTATAGAAGCCAAATATAATAAAAAAGTTAATTCAATAATTATGTCTTCATTTGAAAAAATACTTAAAGTACTTAGTATAGTTATAGTACCAGTTGGAATTATTCTTATGTATAATCAATTTAAAATAACAGGAAACTTTACTACATCAGTATTTAACACAGTAGGTGCTTTAATAGGAATGATACCAGATGGATTACTTTTACTTACTAGTTCAGTAATGGCTGTTAGTGTTATTAGACTAGGAAAACAAAAAGTATTAGTTCAGCAACTATATTGTATAGAAACACTTGCAAGAGTTGACACTATTTGTTTAGATAAAACAGGTACTATTACAGAAGGTATTATGGAAGTAAGTAGTATCAAACCATTTAAAGATACTTTAGATAGTGAAATAAATGAAGCACTAAGTAATATAGTATATGCATTTAATGATACTAATCAAACAATGGAAGCAATAAAAGAAAAATATCCTTTAAAAGGAACTTGGACAGTTAAAAACACTTTAGAATTTTCATCAACTAGAAAATATAGTGCGGTTACATTTTATGAAAAAGGTACATATTATATAGGTGCTAGTGAATATATACTTGGTAATAATATTAATATAATAGAAAAATATTTAAATGAATACTCAGATAAAAGAGTACTATTACTAGCAAAAAGTTATAATGATATTGAAGTGAGTCCACATAATATAAAAGTTTTAGGTTTTATTTTGCTTGAAGATAAAGTAAGGACGTCTGCTCCAAGTACACTAAAATACTTTATGGACCAAGGTGTGGAAGTTAAAATAATAAGTGGAGACAACTATAAAACAGTTGAAAGCATTGCAAAAAAAGCAGGACTAGCAAATGTTGTAGGAATAGATGCTTCTAATTTAAATGAAAGTAATATTGATGAATACGTAGAAAAATACAATGTATTTGGAAGAGTAAAACCAGAACAAAAGAAAGAGATAATTCTCTCTTTACAAAAGAATAAACATGTAGTTGCAATGACTGGGGATGGTGTTAATGACTGCTTAGCCTTAAAACAAGCAGACTGTTCAATAACTGTAGCAAATGCATCTGATGCTGCCAAAAGTGTAAGTCAAATAATTCTAATGGATTCAAATTTTGAAAGTATGCCTAAAGTTGTATTAGAAGGAAGAAGAACAATTAACAATGTTGAAAGAAGTGCAAGTCTATTACTAATAAAAACAATATTCACTTCTATATTAGTCATAATTTGTTTATTTATGAAAAGCGAATACTTCTATTTACCAATACACCTTAGTTTAATAACTACTTGTACAATAAGTATTCCATCATTTATTTTAGCACTTGAACCTAATAACGAAAGAGTAAAAGGAAAATTCATGTTAAAAGTTATATCTAAAAGTATACCTGCGGCTTTAACTGTTGTATTCAATGTAATATTGATAACTTTATATAAAAATGCATTTAATATAGATGGAAATTTAGCTAGTACACTAATAGTTATTATGACAGGTACTACAGGATTTATATTCTTGTTTAGGTTGTGTAAACCATTTAATGTATTAAGAGCAAGTATGATAACTATTCTAATTGGTTTATTTGTATATGCTTTAATGTTCTGGTATAGTTTCTTTGATTTATCACAAATTACATTCAACACAATTTTACTTTACATATTATTTGCAATTGCAAGTGTACACGTATTTGATAGACTAAATAGTTTAACAAAATTTATAGTTAAAAAAATAGATAAAGAAAGTTTATGTTAATTCATAACTTTTTTTCTTTACACATAACTTAAAATTTATAAATATAACTTATTAAAAAATGTTATAATAGAAATGTGATATTATGAAAAAGTTAATCAAATTATTAATAACAACTATATTTTTGTTGATTAGTTTTGTATTTATTATTGATATAGATGTTATATTTACTTCAAAACAATATATTAAAAACGATTATAGTGAATTAAAAAATGTTGACTGCATTTTAATACTAGGGGCAGGCATTTGGGATGATGAACCTAGTCCTATGTTAAAAGACAGATTAGACAAAGGAATAGAACTTTATAAAAATAATGTAAGTGGAAAACTATTAATGAGTGGAGATCATGTAAGTGAAGAACATGATGAAGTAAATGTTATGAAAAAGTATGCGATAAATAATAACGTTAATTCTATAGATATATTTATGGACCATGCTGGAATATCAACATATGATAGTATATATAGATTAAAAGAAATATTTGGTGTTAAAAAAGTTGTAATTGTAACACAAAAATATCATCTTTACAGGGCAATTTTTATAGCAAGAAGTCTTGGAATAGAAGCATATGGAGTAAGTGCAGAAGATATTCATTATAATGGACAAGTTTTAAGAGAAGTAAGAGAAATACTTGCAAGAGATAAAGATTTTGTTAAAAGTCTTTTTAAAGTTAAATCTAAATATAGTGGGGAAACTGTATTAGTAAGTGGAGACGGAAATGTTACTAATGATGAATATTCATTTGAAAGGTAGGATGTAAATGATTCTTTTTTTAGAAATTATAGTTAGTTTGATATTATATACATATTTTATGGTACAAAGTAGTAAAAATCCATTAGACATTATTTATGATTATCCACCTAAAATAGTTAAAAGAGTAGAAGAACTAGGACTAGTTGATACTAGAAAAAGAAAAACAAGTAAATTATTCTTTATAATAGTTGTTTCAATATTATTTGCAATTATGTTTTCTATATTTAATGATGTAAATAATTTTTGGGATGCATTCATTTTAAGTTATATAATTTGGTTTATTATTACCATATATGATACTTTTGTTATTGATTGTTTATGGTTTTGTCATGATAAAAGATTTATTATTAATGGAACTGAAGACTTAACAAGTGAATATAAAAACTATATGTTTCATATTATAAATGGAGTTAAAAGTTTAATCTTAGGCTTAATAGCCTCTTTATTAACTGGTACTTATTTTTTAATATTTTATTAACTCTACACAAATTTTAATATTATATAGTAACTTCTTTCTTTAAGAATTATTACAAGAAAAATTACAAATCTTAATTTCATCACATTCTTCATTATTATATTTTTAACCATCTAAATAATTATTTATCACAATAGCTATTTATAAAGTATGCTCTTTTTTTATAATCAAAATTAATCAAAAAAAGTACTTTAATATATTTGATTATCTATAATATGTTTAAATAGTTTTAAATAAGAAAATGATAGACTTTTCCTTTTCATATGTTGCAATTTAATATATAATTTGATAGAATTTAATTAAGAATGGAGTGTTGATATGAAGAAGAAAATATTTATAATTTTATTATCTATGGTAATGGTTTTTAGTCTAACAGGATGCGAAAAGTCTAAGTTAGAAGATTCTAAGGAAGAGTTAGAAAAAACATACGAGAAATACGGAAGTGTAGAAGAAAAAACAGTGGAAATGTTAGTTGCAAAATTTAATACTGAAGTGATGGACAATGATGGCACATCTTTAAATCCAGCATCACCTGACTATCTAACTGAAAGTGATAATATGTATTGGTATGGTTTAATTGAAGGAATTTATTTAGTTGTAGTTCCTAAGGAATACAAAGGAAACACAAAAAACGAAATAGTTGACTATATGCTTATTTATGTAGAAAAAAATAGTAAGTATGAAAGTGATGCAAAAAAATACGCTAAACATTTAATAAAAGCAAATAATAATGAATTAACTGAGTCTGAAATAGAAACACTTTTGGATGAAGCTAAAAGCAAATCTAGCACTGGTAAGTCTGCATACAATGGGAAAGGAATTACTGTAGGCTACTTAGATAAAAGTAACTATTATCAATATCAAGTTTTAAGAATGTATAAATAATAATTTTAAAGTGAGGTTATAATGAAAAAAATAATAATTATAAATATATGTATTCTTTTTTGTTTATGTGGTTGTGAAAGTAAACAAAAAGATTTTAATAATAGAAATGATAAACAAATAGAAAATGAGATTATTTTAAATTTAAAAGAAATAGAAAAAGTAACTGATTTGACTTCTTCTAACCCATATGACTACACTAAAAATGAGTATTACAATGATATTGTAAAGTTAGGAAGTAATGCAGTTCCTGTTTTAGAAAAAATGTATAAAAATAACAAATTAACAGGATTGAATGCTTATATTTCAGCTTTAGCCATTCAAGACATAACAAAGTGTTATTTACATGAAGAATATAATTTGGATTGGTCTACAGCAGAAGAATTCTATGATTTATGGAAAAATTATAATTGCTCATTTAAAAAATAACAAATAGTAATTTAAATTTGAAAAAAGATAATACAAAAAATATAAATACAGTGACATTTACAGTGACATTTGTGGTATACTTATATTAGTATGAGGAGTGATATAGATGAAATTATTTGATGAAATAAAACCAGTGTTTTTTATTGACAATAAAATGAATAATATATTAAATGATATAAATGTTAAACTTAAAAAAATAAATATTAATGATAAACAAAAAAGAAAATATATGATTTCAAAATCTAAAATAAGGTCAATTCATTCTTCACTTGCAATTGAAGCTAATTCATTATCTTTATTTGATGTAGAAAGTATATCAGAAAACAAACTAATATTAGGTAAAAAAGATGAAGTACAAGAAGTAAAAAATGCAATTGAAGCATATAATCATATAAATGAATATAATTATAAAAGTGAAAATGATTTATTAAAGCTACACGGGTTAATGATGAAATACTTTGATGAAGATAATGGTAATTATAGAAATCATGGTGAAGGAGTAAAAAGAAAAGATGAAATAATATATATGGCTCCTGAATCGATTTTGGTTCCATCTTTAATGAAAAGTTTATTTGAATATATAAGTAGTAGTGATTTAAATATTATTATTTTAGCTGCAATTTTTCATTATTACTTTGTTTTTATTCATCCTTTTTCAGATGGAAATGGAAGATGTGCTAGATTTTGGGTAACATTAATGTTAATAAATTACGATAAAAATTTTGAATTTATACCTCTAGAAGAGGAAATATATTTAAATCAAGAAAACTACTACTTAGCTATAGCAGAATGTCATAATAATGGAAATGCAAATGTATTTATAAAGTTTATTTTACAGACAATTAATTCATCATTAGATAAATTGATAAAAAATAGTAATTTTGTTTGTAATGATATTCAAAATAAAATTATAGAACTAATAGCAAATAATAATAGAATTACACAAAATGAAATAGCTAATATAACTAATGTTAATGTAAGAACCATTAAAAGGAATTTTAAAATATTAATAGATAATTTAATAATTGAAAGAATTGGTTCTGACAAAGCAGGATATTGGCAAATACTAAAATAATTATTAAGCAGGATAAAGGAGTTGATAGCACTAAACTAAATTATCCTTTATAATTAAAAAAATTATTGTGCTATCATTTCTTATTTTGTACTTGCAAAATTGAGTTAAAATATGGAAGAACTTTACCATATTTTTGATTTATCCCTTTTAATTAAAAGGTTTGCAAGATTCTATTTTACTTCCAACTGTTGGATATATACTAGAAATGTTGGATGAATTTTGGATGTTTTAAATTTCTTATAAAATCTGTTGAAATTATGGTATAATTGTATATAGATAAAAGTAGTATATCTATATTAATAGTGAATATAATAGGAGGAGAAAATATAAAATGAATTTAGATTTTACAAAAGATAATTATAGATTTAATGCTAGAGTGTCAGCAATTATTTTAAATAAAGAAAAAAATAAAATTTTATTATTTAAAATTGAAGATGGTAGAGATTATTTTTTGTAAAATCTAAATTCA
>OJAW01002028.1_pt1 | contig 10734 bp, 12 predicted proteins | sample 1589151 | NCBI WGS metagenome assembly OJAW01 (sample SAMN03283290) | human gut metagenome | biome: human-associated habitat; material: feces | host: Homo sapiens | place: Peru | collected 2012 | reverse complement strand
TAAAGGATAAACGTGTTTGTGATCAAGATAATGATAAAGATTTAATGAAATGTATGAATCTGTTAAAGAAGTTTCATGATCAGAATTTAAAAGTAAAACATCAATTTGATGTTTTTGAAAAAATAGAATTCTATGAGAATTTAAGAGGGCCAGAATCTTCATATAAAGATTATAGTAAAACTAAAGAAAAGATAATCACACTAAAGAAACTAATAGATCAATTCCCAAAAGAATGGAAACTATGTCATATAGATGCTAATTGTGATAACTTCTTATTCTATAAAGATAATAATGAAGAAAAATTAAAACTTATTGATTGGGAATATGCAGCAATGCAGGATCCACATTTAGATATAGCAATGTTCTGCATATATTCTATGTATGATAGAAAACAAGTAGACCATTTAATTGACATTTATTTTAATCATGAATGTAATAAGCAAATACGAATTAAGATTTACTGCTATATTGCAATATGTGGTCTATTATGGAGCAACTGGTGTGAGTATAAGCATACTCTAGGTGTAGAGTTTGGAGAGTATGCTTTAGCACAATATGCTTTTGCTAAGGATTATTATGATATTGTAGTAGAAGAAATGGGGGAATTACAATAATGAGCCAAGTAGAAAGAGCTATTATCATGGCTGCTGGAAAAGGAACACGTATGAGACCTATTACAAATACTGTTCCAAAACCTTTGGTAAAGGTTCATGGTGTACCATTAATTGAGGGAATCATTACTCAATTACACCAACAGAATATCTATGAAATATATGTTGTTGTAGGATATTTAAAAGAACAATTTAATTATTTAGTAGATAAATATGAAGGACTACATCTTATAGATAATCCTTATTTTGATACATGTAATAACATTTCTTCTCTTTATGTAGCTAGAAATCATTTAAAAGATGTTATCATTTTAGATGGTGATCAGATTGTTAACAATAGTAATATTCTCTCAAGAAACTTTGAACATTCAGGATATAACTGTATTTATAAAAATGAAGTACAAAATGAATGGATGTTAAAGATTAAAGAAGGAATTGTTACATCTTGTTCAAGAATTGGTGGTAAAGATGGATGGCAATTATATAGTGTATCTAGATGGAATGAAGCAGATGGTGCGAGATTAAAAAAACATTTAGAAATAGAATTTGAAGAAAAAAAGAATACTGATATTTATTGGGATGATGTTGCTTTATTCTGTTATCCAGATGATTATAAATTAGGCATTTATGAAATGCATGAAGGCGATATTCTAGAAATAGATAGTTTTGATGAATTGTGTAGTATTGATAACACATATTCAAGATAGGAGAAGTATGATGGGGAAACGTTCATTAAAGGGAAGATTAGATTATATATCAATGATTATTCCCTTATTAGGAGTTTTAGTATTATGTATATTATTTATGATTATGCCTGCAAAATCTTCTTACATTCTTCAATTGATAAGAGGATTTTTAGGAAATGATTGTGGTATTTACTATGCTTTATTAGGAGTAGGTACTTTTGTGTGTTCTATATATATTGCATTCTCTAAGTATGGCAATATTAAATTAGGGAAAAGTTCTGACCAACCAGAATATTCCTCATTTAATTGGGGAGTGATGATATTTACTTCTACAATGGCTGCTGATATTCTGTTTTACTCTCTATGTGAATGGTCGTTATATGCTAATGAAAAGTATATTGAACAATTAGGTGGAGTTCAGAAATGGGCTTCTACATTTCCATTATTTCATTGGGGACCTATTGCTTGGAGTTTTTATATTGTTTTAGCTGTAGCTTTTGGTTTTATGCTACATGTAAGAGGAAGAAATAAGCAAAAATTCTCAGAAGCATGTAGACCTTTATTAGGAAATAAGATAGATGGTGTTGCAGGTAAGATCATAGATTTAATTGCAATTTTTGCTTTAATAGCTGGAACAGCTACAACATTTTCATTAGCTACACCACTACTTTCTGCCGCTTTAAGTAGAATATTTGGTTTACACAATGGAGTAGGACTTACTATTGTTATCTTATTGCTTATTGCAGGTGTTTATACATTTACTGTATTAACAGGAATGAAAGGTATCTCTAAACTAGCAACATATTGCTCATATCTATTTTTTACGTTATTACTGTATTTTCTAATTGGTGGTGGAGAAGCAACATATATACTAGAAACAGGTTTTTCAGCCATAGGTAACTTAATACAGAACTTTGTAGGATTATCAACTTGGATGGATCCTTTAAGAGAAACCTCATTCCCACAGAATTGGACTATTTACTATTGGGCTTATTGGATGGTATGGTGCGTTGCAACGCCATTCTTCATTGGTAAAATAAGCAAAGGTAGAACTATTAAAAGTACTATTTTAGGAGGATATGGATGGGGACTTGCTGGCACATTTACTTCGTTCATTATTCTAGGTAATTATGGCTTAGCACAGCAGATGAAGCATGGTGTTGATATTTCTGGTATGATTGCTAAAAGCGGTGATTATTCAGCAGTAATACTAAAAATATTTGATACATTACCTCTTTCAAGTATTGGATTGCTATTACTTGTTATTACTATGATTGCATTTTACTCAACAACATTTGATGCTTTAACAATGGTTGTTTCATCATACTCATATAAGAAGCTAGATGTTGATGAAGAACCAGATAAAAAAATTAGAGTATTCTGGGCAGTTATTTTTATCTTGTTCCCAATTGCGTTAATATTTGCTAAGAATTCAATGTATAGTTTACAGTCAGTAGCGATCATTGCAGCTTTTCCAATTGGGTTTATCATTTTATTGATTATTATTAGTTTCTTTAAAGATGCTAATAAATACTTAAAATGTATTGGCAAGAAAAAAGAAGAGTAGATATTATAAGAGTATGGTGTAATAAAATATAATGAAGGATAAATAGATTACTTCCAAATCCAATTGTGACTATGATAATTAAGTGTTTTTCAAATTAAGCAGTACCATTCTTTATGATAGTATCTGGTTTTTTTAGGCAAGAAAATGCTTTAATAACAAACAAAACAATAACTGATTATTCGCGCGTCGTAATTGCACCGGTAGTCGCAGACCTATGCACCACCCCTGCCGCATTAAGTGCACCACCTAACTCTTACCAGAATAATAGCTAATCATGATAGCATAAATAATTACCTTATTTTAGGCGTGTTTTTTTATTTTCACTAACCTGTGGTGTGGGTATTAAAATCTGTTTTATAACCAAGAGATGTAAGTTTTTATATTAAAAATGGTGGACTTGTTTAGTGGATTCACTGGACTTTTCTAGCGTAATGAGTTGACTTATTATACCGCATAGAGTGATCATGCTATTATGTAATATTCAACAAAAATTTATACAAGATTCTTGACACTATCCATAATATAGTATTATTTTAATATGTATTAATATTTAAACAGTAGGAATATAGTATATTTTATTTTGATGTTTTATGGGGGAATTTATTTTATGAAAAAAGGATTAATGAAAATATTAATGATATTTATACTTGTTGTTTCAATAAGTGCTTGTGGTAGTAATACGAATAAATCAGTAGCTGAAACAAGACTCAATATTGAAACATATTATGCAGGGGAAAACCAACCTACACATCCATCTGTTATTTCTTTTAAAAATGAATGGCATGGTTATAAATTTTGGATGGCTTATTCACCATATCCAGAAGCAGATGGTGAATAAGAAAATCCATGTATTGCTGTTTCAAATGATTTATATAAGTGGACTACACCTAAACATTTAGCTAATCCTATAGGAGATAATGAAGAAACAGGGTGTGATGAATTAAAGGATCCACATATTCTTTATAGAGATGATCTAGATAGAATTGAAGTATGGTATTTGGGACGATTATCAAAGAATTTAGGTGGTGATGGTAAGTCATTATTGTTATTTAGAAAGTATTCATATGATGGAGTAAATTGGAGTAAATATGAAGTTATGAAGTCTATGAAACATTTATCTCCTGCAGTTATTTGGTCTGATAACAAATATAAGATGTGGGCTATTGGTTATGATTTATATAACACCACTGGTCAATTTGCTTATCAGGAAAGTTCAGATGGAAAGAATTGGTCTGAAACTGAAATATGTAGTATTGATGGTAAAGATAGTGATTTGAAATTATGGCATGGTAGTGTTGATTACGACATTGATACAAAACAGTATCGTTTTGTTTATATTCCAGATAGTGGAAACAGTCAGGATGTAAGATATTGTATTAGTAATGATGGTATACATTTTAAAAATGATCAGAGTGCTGTACAGAATAGTAAGAACTCTTTATGGGCTAGATTCTATCGTCCTTGTTTATTAAAATATAATGATGTGAATTATTTATTCTATGGCGTTATTACAGAAGATAATAAATGGTATATTTCAATGAGTAAAGGAAAGAGTTTAGATAATCTCAAAGGAATTACTGAAGAAGATCAGAAAAAAATGGTTAACTTAGCGGATACAGTTGTAAATACTAAGAATGTTAAGTATAAGATTAAAGCTATTTATCATGCAGTATGTGAACATATTAGACCTGAAATTGCTATTGCAGTCTTTATTATTTATTGTTTATATCTAAAATTATGCAATAGAAGAGTATCAAAAATGATTGAGTTAGCAATTGTTGTTTTATTATGTGGTGGACTTACATTTGTTTTATTTAGATATTTAGATTTTGTTAATGTTTTATCTATTCTTTTGGTAAGTATTCTAGAAGGGGTTTCAGTGTTTGGTATAGGTAATTCTATCTTTGATAGACGTTCTTAATAATATTAAGTAAATATATATTTTGAATATTCTACTTTAGTTGATTACTCATTCCAATCATGTTGAACAAGTGTTCTAATACTCTTAACTAACTAATCAGTTAGTTAAGTTCTGACGAAGTTTATTAACCTTACCGATGAATTTGACCAAATAAAAAGATAGGATTTAGAGGTTATAGGATAAGTATTTGTCTTATTCTAGTTAGAGTGGTATTATAGTCATATGAAAAGGGGCTGTTATATGTATGATATTAGTAGATAAAGATATAATTGAGAGAAGTAAAGAGATATTTATTAGCGGATATAATGAAGAATTTGTTAAACCTATATCTTATGATATCCATATAAAAGAAATAATTACTGATAATGGTAATGTTGATGAGTACAATCTAGAGCCTCAACAAGCTATCATGGTTAAATGTGTTGAAGAAATAAGTGTACCAACTGATTTATTGATAAGGGTTGAAAATAAGAATTCTTTGATTAGACAAGGTATTACTATTGTCTCACCAGTATATAATCCTGGACATAGAACACCTATCTATATTAGAGTTGAAAACATTTCTCCTAATATATTTAAAATATCTAAAAATCTATCTATTGCTCAATTGGTTTTTGAACAATTATCTTCAAAACCAAATCATTCTTATGATCAGCAAGTAAATGCATCTTTTAATGATGAATGGAAATATAGAGGTCTTTCTAATTATAAGGATTATTATGAACAAAGAACTAGTAAAGCAAATAAGGCAAAAAAAGAATTAGAAGACAAAGAATCATCTATCTATACAAATATCCTTACCATGATGGGAATCTTTGTTTCTATTTTCTCTTTGATAACTGTTAATTTTAATCAGTTAAATTCAAAGAATTTAACTGGAGATTTTATCTTAAAAATGAATTTGTCATTAGGCATTATTATTACATTATTTATTGGCCTAATAATGATATTTTTAAGAAAAAGAGAAGATAATAAAATCATTAAATACTTTGTTGGTTTATTAGTCATAATGCTTATTGCTTTATTAATTGTTTTATCAAGAGGTATTGTATGATTAATTGAATCAAATAAGCTTGACTTATATCAAATCCTGATTGTCAGATTATCACAATCAGGATTATTTGTTTTGTTTGTAATTTAAACATTGAATTATATGTAATAATATACTTAATAAATATAGTGATTTTAGAATGCTAAAATTACTATATATAGTCTTTTTAGTCACTCCAAACACTCTATATAGCAAATAGAGAGACTAAATTAGCTATATTGAGCTAATGGCCAAGTATTAAAGTGATTAATGTATTTTTATGAATAACGGAATCTTGTCTATATCTGAGTAGTTATTATTGAATAGAATCTATAGTTTGCAGCAAATGCACCACTTGTATTAATTATTATTATTATTTTTGCATGATATACTTATATGTTTTGTACTATTATGAAATAAACCAGCGATAGTTAGATTACTATTTTTACTCATGGTTAATAATGCAGTTTTATGTATAAGCTATTTTATGATTCCGATTTAGTTGATCAACTATTCCGAAGGGGTTGACCAAGCATTCCGATGGCCCTGACCACATCAATAATAGGGGTTATTCTTATTTTAGTTGGAGTATTGGTAGTGATGAGGTAAGTTATATAATGTATTAATAGAACTCCATACATTACAGTAGGGGAGTCCATACATTACGGTAGGGAAGTCCATCTCATACGTTAACAAGTCCATTATCTATTAATTCCGATACGCTTGATCAACTATTCCGATAAGTTGATCAACTATGTATGTAACAGGGTATTTTTATTAATGTGGGCATGCACTCATAATAACATATAACCCATAAAATTTATTCAAACAAAAACAAGCCTCAAAAACTAGAAGCTTGTTTCATAGTTATTCAATTTTTATTAAGATTTAGCAGTTTCCCAACTATTCATATCTAATTTAGTAGTTGCATGACCATTATTTTGATGTTTTCCTCTCCAGACAATTACACCTTCGCCAGGATCCTGTTTTGTATTCCAATTGTAATCGACAAACCCATCATAAAACCCATCAGTTTTAGGAGCTTCGTGTTTCGCACCACATGGATGATAGTCACCAAGAAATTTAGCATGAGCGTTTCTATCATGCTTACCATCAATTTGACCATCACTTTCTGGATAATAGTATAACCATCCTCCAGGTGCATCACATTCAAACTTATAAACTACTCCTGAATCTCCACAAGCACTTACGAATTCATTTGCTACAAAGGTATCTACGACTGTCATAGGTCTTTCCCAATTTCTCATATTTCAATCCCTCCCTGATTCGAATTGTTATAATTATTATAAACCCTATAGCCTTCTCATGCAACCCTTCAGGGATATATTCTGAAAATACTATACAAAATATATAAAAATGTCTAGTATAATAAAACATAAATACACTGATGTATGAATAATTAATAAAATAACGTTACATAATTATCGCAAATACAATTAAATACGCTAAGTTTATGAAAAATGTTGCTACTAGATCATTAAATTTAACTTAACGCCTGTTTTTCTACTTTATAGCCACCTAACTCAAATCATCATTTCTTGAATAGTTGTAAAATGATCTTAAAAGGTCAGGTGAGTGCTATGATAACTGAAAACCAGGTAAAAAACTATTTAAGATCTAAGGATAAGGATTATGTAAATAAACTTATTGAATCATTATATGAACAGGATGATGAAGACATTGATCCATCTCATAAAGCATGCCCTATATGTGGTTCAGTTCATTTCAAGAAGAATGGAAAAGATAAGAACGGACATCAGAGATATATCTGTCTTGACTGTCACAAGTCTTTTAGTGATAGAACCAACACCTTATTCTACTGGTCTCATTTTACTTTGGACCAGTGGCTTCACTTCATTGAACTGGAACTATATAAAATGCCTCTAGAGGGTGAGGCTCAAGTCTTGGAGACAAGCAAGACAACCTGCTTCTATATGCGTCATAAACTTTATCATGCAGCATCTGAAATCATGGGTCATCAGAAATTATCTGGTGAAGTTGAAATAGATACACAGTATAAAAGTATAAACCTAAAGGGAACACGTCCTCAAAATATGCCTAGATACTCAAAGAAAAGAGGTAAACAGGCTGCATATAGAGGAATATCTCATCACAAGGTTGCCATTGTCTGTGCTACAGATGAAAATGATCATATGATGATGCAGGTATCAGGTCTTGGAAGTGAGTCATTCGATAAATATAAAGCGAATAAAGACTACTTTAAGGATGTGGAAGAGTTCATATCAGATTCAAAGGCAAGCATACAGCAGTTTGCCAACTATCTTGAAGCAGTAAACAATAAGATAAAGACATCTCCCATAGAGAAGAGATATCTTACCGATGATGGAAAATCATTAGGTTCTGTCAATGAGATGATGACAGAAGTGAGTTCAATGATACAGACAACAAGAGGAGTTGGAACCAGATATATACAAGGTTATCTAGATTTTCTGCTTCTTAAGAAGCAGGCTAAATATACATTCAAAAGAAAGGAAATGGCAGCTGAGATTCTTAGAATGATTATAGATACAGAGGCTTTCAGTAACGAAATGGTGAGAGCTACGCCTATGCCCATTTCACTTAAGGAAGCCAATTATGAGTATCGTTATGGGATTTTTGCCGAATAAGATAACCTAAAGCAACAATTTTCTTAAAAAGAGCGAAAAAAAATAAAAAATCATAGTATTCTTTGTCATATTTGTTGAGCTAATTATATCATTTCTATATCAACTATTCATTAACAACTACAATTCAATTTTGTACATTTAGAGGCATCTCCATCTAATAAAACTATTAGAAATTATTAGAAACTAATGGAAAGTATTGAAAAGTGACTTTCTGTTACTCCTAAGCGAAAGGTCGTAAGTTCAAATCTTATCTGGGACGCCAGAAAGCAACGCCGAGAGCCTATTTACAAGGTTTCTCGGCTTTTTTATATTCAATTCGTCAAGATATTTATGTGGGTTTATGACTGTAATTCGGTCAGATAACACTCGCCTTCAAGGTGCAATGTCAGCTAAGAAATATTAGCAGAAAAATGGCTCTCTAGCTAATGAAATTGGGCGATTTGTTAATTTGAGATTAGTAAGCTCAAAAATCTTGCTAATTTGAAAGGCGAGTGTTATAAAGTTTCCTAACATAAATCGAACTCTAAACCACCCGCTTTTGGGGTAAGTGTTACATACATTTCGTATATTTCACAAAAGTTAAAAGATAGTCTACAATTCAATCATAAGGAGGTGTCCCTGTATGTTTGGAATAGAAAAGAAATACCATATATATATTAACGATGAAGAGTATGATTGTATTTTTCATTGTTTGATTGATTTGAATAACAATTTGTTAATGTAAGGAACGATATACAGATGCCGTTGATGATGTTCTTATAAAAGTTATCAATGCTAAGAAAAAGAAAATAAAGGTAGTTTTTCAGTAATAAACAATGCCCCTCTGTGATTAGATTTGTACAGAGGGGCTGCTTTTGATTTTATTCAATTCGACAAATTGAAATTTGACGCTCTATTAATGCTATCGAACCCAATCGATAGCATTCTTTACAAGTTTGACAAATGGTTCATAGGTTAGATTTTGGGTAGTGTGTGCAGGAACGATACAGCAGATTTTTCCCTTGCCATAGGTGTGAATCCATACAGCAGGCTGAACGCCGTTCTTTGAAACGGTTTCTGCAAGAATCGTTGTATCAGCATTCGGAATCATTTTCATTACATAATGTTCGTCAAAATCAGGGAATGTGAATTCGCCAATGCCTTCAATAATCGGATGTTCTGCTATCGGTTTTACAGTAAGTGGGCATTTTTTGGGATGAGTGATAAAGTTACTTCTTACAACATTTGTGAGGATTGCGTGATTTTCTGTGTAATCAGTAAGTGATGCGTGAAGCATAATCGTTCCCATACCATTCTGAATATCATTCAGAAATTTCTCCGTCCATTTTTCATCACACCAGATTGGAGTAGGAATCTGATCATTTTCAATAGGATCTTTGAAAGACAAAAACAAATCAAACTGCCCTTTGAAATAATCATTTGGGTTCTTTGTGAATGTTACTTCATAATCTGCGTTAAACAGATAGTCCATCATAGGCTTGATGGAATCATCGTGATGCCAGTAATCATGTACCAAAACAAATACTTTTTTACTCATAAGTTATACGTCCTTTCATCACCATTTTATGGCTACGTTTTTGTGAATAGTTATATCATCTTTCCTTAACAGAATGATATGGTTCAAACTCAACACCATCTGTAAGCCTAGAATATGCTTCCAAACTTAATACAACCATTGCACCATATCCGTTTTTAGTCAAGTACACCGGTTCTCCACCACCAACTGCCTTTTCAATATCAGGGGATTTATTTCTCAAATCAGAAACTGGTCTTATTTGTATCATATTATCCTATTTATCTGAATTTTATCATAATTTTATCTTCACGAGTCAATTATACCTCTTCCTGCTCTTTTTACCAAGATTTATGAGATATATTTTCTGTGCGATAATTTTATATTATTTTGATTAACCATTGCATATCTGAGTATAGTATTTATCTGCTCATTACCCAGAATTTTCTGCACCTGTTCAATAGGCATACCTTTTTCTATTGCTCTAGTTGCCATTGTAATTCATTAAATGTAGCTTGGTCTTTGCATCAAAATATGCTTTTCGCTCTTTATCGCCTTTTCCATAAACAACACACTCTCGTCCGAAAAATCTATATCTTCGATATTTAATCTGACTAATTCCCCAACACGAATACCTGTTGAAAGTAGAAAATCTATCATAGCTCGATCTCTAAGGTTTTCACAATTATTAATTGATTGATACTCCACAAGATACTTGTATACTCAGCATATCAGATTCATATAGATTGCACAATTGA
>OJAW01002024.1_pt1 | contig 10753 bp, 8 predicted proteins | sample 1589151 | NCBI WGS metagenome assembly OJAW01 (sample SAMN03283290) | human gut metagenome | biome: human-associated habitat; material: feces | host: Homo sapiens | place: Peru | collected 2012 | reverse complement strand
AGGCGCTCAGCAGCCTGCAGGGCGTGAGAAACGATGTAAACTCCGCGACCGAGAGGCACGATAAGGCCGCCGAGCGGCGTGACAGCTGCCGGGCGGCGCTGTGTGCCTGCGCGATAGGCGAGCGCAAGCCCGAGGAGGCCAAGCCCGAGGTTAAGGCCGATCTCGCCGAGGCGCTCAGCCTGAAGGAAAAGTCCGAGCGCAAGTCGTCTCCCGCCTTGGCGATAATACTTATGGTGCTGTGCGCATCGCTCGTCGCGGCGGGTTTGCTGCTTAAGGATTTCATGCTCCACGCCTTTGCCGCGGCAGCAGTCGCGCTGGCTGCCGGTATAATTCTGTTCGTCCGCTCCTCGCGCCGCAGGGCGGAGTCCTATGAGGCCGCAAAGGCACGGCGCAAAATACTTTCAAAGTACAGAGCAGAGTCCGAGGAGGATATTGCCTCGAGCCTTGACGAATTCCTTGAGCTTTACAAAAACTATACGGAGGCTCAGCGTGTCGAGAAGGAGACCGCCGAGGCCCTTGCAGCGGTGCGCCGCCGTCAGGAGCAGGCGGAGAGCCGAACGCTTATGCAGCTCGACTTCACCGGCGGCGATAATCAGGCCGCGCAGCTGAGCCGTCAGCTTGCCGAGGCGCGTGCGAAATGCAGCCGCATTTGTGCCCTGATGGCCGAGCGCAGCGGCAGACTTGCCGCAATGGGCGATCCTTTGGTGCTCGGCTCGGAGATAAGCCGAATGGAGAGCGAATACGCGGAAGTTTCCGCTGAGTACGATGCGATAGCCTTGGCTGTCGATACACTGCGCAAGGCCGATGAGGATATCCGCAGCCGCTTCTCTCCGGCGCTGGGAAAGCTTGCAGCGGAGTATATGCAGTTTGTCACCGAGGGTAAATATGACGGCGTGATGCTCGACCGCGATTTCTCGGCAACGGTACATGAAAACGGCGAGAACGTTCCGCGCAGTGCGGAGTATCTGAGCGCGGGCACTCTTGATCTCATGTACCTTGCCGTTCGCCTTGCGGTGTGCTCGCTGGCTCTGCCGGAGGACGCAAATTGCCCGCTTATTATCGACGATGCGCTCGTCAATTACGATGCCGGACGCAGAAAGCAGACTATGGCACTGCTTGAGCAGATCGCCCGCCGGAGGCAGGTCATACTGTTTACATGCAGCTGAATATGAAAAGCACGTTCCGGAGGAACGTGCTTTTTCGTTGAAAAATATGCAGTGTCGTGATATCATGAAAAACATGGAACAGTTAAAGAAAAACGAGATATTTCAAGTCGAGATTACGGCTTATAATTCAGAGGGCAGCGGCGTTGCGCGCATACTCGGCAGGGCGGTGTTCGTGCCGCGCACGATTGTCGGCGAAAAGTGGCGCATCGTCATCGTCAAGGTCGGGGCTTCGGCGGTGTACGGCCGTGCGCTTGAACCGATAAAGCTTTCATCCGAGCGCACAGAGCCCGAGTGCGAAAATTATCTGCGCTGCGGCGGCTGCGGCCTGAGGCACATGAGCTATGACGAGGAGCTGCGCTTTAAAAAGCAGCGCGTGAACGATGCGCTGCGGCACATCGGCCATCAGTCCGTGCAGGTCGAGCGCATCACCGGCAGCAGCGACACGGCGCACTATCGCAATAAGGGCATCTATGCCGTGCGCGAGGTCGGCGGCCGCGCCCGCAAGGGCTTTTTTGCGCCGCGCAGTCACGAGCTTGTGCCGGTCGGGCGTTGCCTTATACAGAGCGAGATTGCCGACAAAGCCGCCGACGCGGTCGTTAGGTTTATGAATGATAACGGCATCCGTGCATATGATGAGAAGACCCACCGCGGCTTGGTAAAGCATGTGTACGTGCGAAAGGCGGTCAACACTCCCGACGCCGTCGCGGTCATCGTCGCTTCCGGCGGCTTCGGCGCGAGAACGCAAACGCTTGTTGAGTTTATGCGTAAAAATTGCCCTGAGCTCACGGGCATCGTTTTGAATGTCAACAAAACCGACGGCAACACCGTCCTTGCCGGCGATTTTCACACGCTGTGGGGCAGGGATTTTATACGCGACAGCCTCTGCGGCATTGTCTATGAGCTCGCCCCTCAGGCGTTTTATCAGATAAATCCTCCGCAGGCGGAAAAGCTGTATGAAAAGGCCGTAGAGTACGCCGCGCCGGAGGGCAGAACGGTCTTGGACATGTACTGCGGCGCGGGCACGATAAGCCTGTTTCTTGCAAGATCGGCAAAGAGGGTCATCGGCGCGGAGATAATCCCCGAGGCGGTGGAGAACGCACGCGAAAATGCGCATCGCAACGGGACAGAGAACGCGGGCTTTATCTGTGCCGACGCGTCCGAGGCGGCGGAAAAGTTTCTGCGCGAAGGCGTGCGTCCCGAGGCGATCATCGTTGATCCGCCGCGCAGAGGCATGGAGGAGGCCGCCGTGCGCGCCCTGTGCGGCATGACGCCGGAGCGCATAGTGTACGTCTCCTGCAATCCTGCGACCCTGGCGCGAGACATATGCGTGTTTAACGACTGCGGCTATGCCCTGCGCCGCGCCGAAGCCGTGGACATGTTCCCAAGGACAGCGCATGTTGAGACGGTATGTCAGTTAGTTCTGAGAAAACCGGCAGTACATATCAACATTGAAGTGGATGTTGAGGAACTGGTGCAGGATAAAAGAGGGGCGGCAACCTATGGGCAGATCAAGGATTACGTTCTTGAACATACCGGCTTGAAGGTCAGCCATCTCTATATCGCACAGGTAAAGCAGAAATGCGGTATTATCGAGCGTGAGAATTACAACAAGCCAAAGTCTGAAAACGTCAAGCAGCCCCAGTGCCCGCCGGAAAAAGAAGTAGCTATTATGGAAGCATTACGATACTATGGAATGATCAAATAATACGTTTGAGAAACCGCTGTGTGGCTGAGGTCATGCGGCGGTTTTCTCTGTTTGTAACATTTCAAAAAATACCCTTGACATCAGGGCGCTTTTTTGCTATTATGTGTAGCGAGCTACAGACGAACGGAGGTGAGCGTCCATGCTGAAAAATGATGTTGGCTATCTGATCAAGAGCATCAACGATAAACTGAAGGTCAGGGCTGACGCGGAGTTAAAACAGTACCATCTGACCATGTCCCAATCCAGAGTTCTGGTTTATTTGCGAAGCCGGGGCGGGCAGGCAACCCAGAAAGAAATCGAAACCTTTTTAGACGTTGCTCATCCGACCGTTGTGGGATTGGTTTCCCGCATGGAGCAGAATGGCTATGTAACGTGCTGGCCCTGCGAAGATGGGCGCAATAAGTATGTCAAACTGACGGCGCAGGCAGAAGCCATCGACAGGGATATGCGAGAAAATATGCACGCCAACGAGGAAATGCTGTTAGCCCCCCTTTCCCCGGAGGATCGTGAGCGGTTGAGAGATTTGCTGCTGACCGTTGCAGAACATTTGACGTAAAAGCCGGTTCACAATCGGCTTTTATATAGCCCTAAAGTGTAGCGTACTACATACAAACAAATAGGAGGATTACCATGATAAAAACCTTATCGGGGAGCCTGCGGGAATACAAGCGAGGCTCCATTCTCACAATCCTGCTCTCCATTCTGGAGGCGGCCTTCGAAATTCTCATCCCGCTCCGTATGGCAGATTTGATCGATCAGGGGATCGACTTGGGGAACATGGCAGCCGTCTGGAAATTTGGCATCGCCATTCTGATTTTTGCCGCTCTGCAATTACTGACAGGCGTTCTTTCCGCACACATTGCGGCGAAAACCTCCGTAGGGTTTTCGGCAAATCTGCGACAGGATATGTATGACAATGTGCAGACCTTTGCCTTTTCCAACATTGACAAGTTTTCTACTGCATCCATCGTCACCCGCCTGACAACCGATGTGACCAATATTCAGAATGCCTATCAAATGCTGATCCGCATGGCCGTGCGCGGCCCTGTCATGCTGGTATTTTCCATGATCGTGTCCTTCCGCATCAACACGACCATTGCACTCATTTTCCTTGCGGTTATTCCGGTGATGGCGCTGCTGCTTCTTTTGATCATCCGCAAGGTCGGGCCGTTTTTTAACCGGGTGTTCCGCACCTATGACACGCTGAACAACGTTGTGCAGGAAAATGTCCGGGGCATCCGTGTGGTGAAATCCTTCAATCAGGAGGATTACGAGATCAAAAAGTTCAAAGGCATTTCTCAAAGTATCTATGAGGATTTTGCCGCCGGCGAACGACTGCTGGCGTTCAACTCGCCCATTATGCAGTTCTTCATGTACGCCTGCACGATCCTGATCTCATGGATCGGCGCAAAAGCCATTGTCGCAAGCGGAAACAGTGCGGCACTTGGCATGACCACCGGCGATCTGACGGCGCTGTTCTCCTACGCCACGCAGATTTTGATGGCGCTGATGATGCTCTCCATGGTTTTTACCATGATCACCATCTCCCTTGCCTCTGCCCGCCGCATTGCGGAAGTGCTGGAGGAAAAAACGGATATTGTCAACCCGACCGGCGCGGAAATGACCGTCAGGGACGGCTCCATCCGCTTTGAGCATGTGGACTTTGCGTATGCGGCGAAGGCGGACAAGAAGGTGCTGAGCAACATTGATCTCTCTATCGCCTCCGGGCAGACCGTTGGCATCATCGGCGGCACGGGCTCTTCCAAGTCCAGTCTTGTTCAGTTGATTCCGCGGCTCTATGATGTGAGTTCCGGTCAGATATTGTTGGGCGGCGTGGATGTGCGTAAATATGATTTGGACATATTACGCAATGCCGTTGCTATGGTGCTGCAAAAGAACGAACTGTTCTCCGGCACGATCAAAGAAAATCTGCGTTGGGGCAATGAAAGCGCCACGGATGAAGAAATCGAGGAAGCCTGCCGTCTGGCCTGTGCAGATGAGTTCATTCAGAGCTTCTCGGACAAGTACGATACCTATATTGAGCAGGGCGGCGCCAATGTATCAGGCGGTCAGAAGCAGCGGCTTTGTATCGCCCGCGCTCTGCTGAAAGAACCAAAGGTTCTGATTCTGGACGATTCCACTTCTGCTGTTGATACCAAAACGGATGCTTCCATCCAAAAATTCTTTGCCGAGTTCATCCCGGATACGACCAAAATCATCATTGCACAGCGCGTCAGCTCCATACAGCACGCTGATCGGATCGTTGTCATGGACGATGGCAAAATCGCGGCGTGCGGAACGCATGATGAATTGCTGAAAACCTGTGATATTTATAGAGAAGTGTATGAATCCCAGAAGAAAGGAGACAGCAACCATGAATAAGAAGGATGGACTGGTTTCGGGAGATATGATGCAGAAGCAGCAATTTGACACCAAGACACTGCGGCGGCTGCTTTCCTATATGAAGGACTATAAGGGACAGCTCATTTTTGTGGTGGTTTGCATTTTGCTCAGCGCCATTGCGTCTGCTGCTTCGGCGCTGTTCCTGCAATCCCTGATCGACGATTATATCGCGCCGCTGCTCACAAGCTCTGCCCCGGTATTCACACAGCTTTTGAAGGTGCTGGTCGTAATCGGCGCAGTCTATCTGATCGGTGTTCTGGCTACGCTTTTTTATAACCGTGTCATGGTAACCATCGCGCAGGGAACGCTGAAAAAGATTCGGGACGAAATGTTTGAAAAAATGCAGCGCCTCCCCATACGTGCCTTTGATACCCGCACCCACGGCGATATTATGAGCCTTTATACCAACGACACCGATACCCTCCGCCAGATGATCGCACAGTCTATGGCGCAGCTTATTTCCTCGGTCTTTACCATCGTGGCGGTATTTGTCTGTATGCTCTATGTCAGCTTTTATCTGACGCTGGTTGCCGTGCTGGTCATGCTTCTGATTTTGCAGCTCGTCAAGATGGTCACCGGGAAGATTGGTGTTTTCTTCATGATGCAGCAGAAAACGCTTGCCGATGTCAACGGTTATGTGGAGGAAATGGTAAACGGGCAGAAGGTCATTAAGGTTTTCTGCCATGAGGAAACCGCAAAAAAGGAACTTGCCGAAAAGAACTGGGCATGGGCATCTGCCGCCGCCAGTGCCAACGGCTACGCCAACTCCATGATGCCCATGATGAACGCCCTTGGCTATGTGCAGTATGTCATCATTGCGATATTGGGCGGATATATGGCAATTTCCGGCGTTACCAACATTGGTTTGCAGGGAAGCGGCACGCTGACACTTGGCGCAATCGCATCTTTCCTGACGCTTTCCCGCAATTTCAACAACCCTATCTCTCAGATTTCCAACCAGTTCAACTCCATTGTCACAGCCATGGCAGGCGCTTCCCGCATCTTTGCCTTCATGGACGAAGAACCGGAGACAGACGAAGGTTATGTAACGCTGGTGAACGTCGAGGAAACGACCGGCGAGCTGCGGGAAACTGAAAAACATACCGGAATGTGGGCGTGGAAGCATCCGCATCACGATGGAACACTGACCTATACCAAGCTGGAGGGGCGCGTTGTATTTGACCATGTGGACTTCGGCTATACGCCGGACAAGATCGTTCTGCATGACATTTCCCTTTATGCGGAGCCGGGACAGAAGATCGCTTTTGTTGGTGCAACGGGCGCGGGCAAGACGACCATTACCAATCTGATCAACCGTTTTTACGACATCGACGACGGCAAAATTCGCTATGATGGCATCAACATCAATAAGATCAGGAAAGCCGACCTGCGCCGCAGCTTGGGCATTGTGCTGCAGGAGGTGAACCTCTTTACAGGAACGGTGATGGAAAACCTGCGCTACGGAAACCCGGATGCCACCGATGAGGAATGTATCGCGGCTGCAAAGCTGGCCAATGCGGACGGCTTTATTCGGATGCTGCCCCAGGGATACAATACGGTTCTGAAAGGTGACGGCAGCGGTCTTAGTCAGGGGCAGCGGCAGCTTATCTCCATTGCCCGTGCTGCGGTGTCCGACCCGCCGGTGATGATTCTGGACGAGGCAACTTCCTCCATTGACACCCGGACCGAAGCATTGGTACAGGGAGGTATGGACAAGCTGATGAAAGGGCGGACGGTGTTTGTCATCGCTCATCGCCTGTCCACGGTACAGAACTCGGACGTGATCATGGTGCTTGACCACGGACACATCATCGAACGAGGCAATCACGAAAAGCTGATTGCTGAAAAAGGCACCTATTATCAGCTTTATACCGGCGCATTTGAGCTGGAATAAAGCAAAAAACTGCTGCAATTTTCATCACGATGCAAGATGAATGTTGCGGCAGTTTTGCTATTTTCTGAGCTGTGGCGTCAAACTGTATTTTTACAGTTTGGGTACTCACTGCAAAGAAAATATGGGGAGTTCAGAGGGGAAAATCCCCTTTGACGTAGGGTTTCCAATAGGGGCGCGAGCATCCCTGTTGGCACACGATTTTGCTTGCAAAGTCTAGTGTGTTATACCTTTGCTTCCGGCTGACGCGGGAAAGGGGCTGGCTTCGCCATCTGCTATGAGGGCAGATAGCGGTTGGCAGACGCTTTTCAGCGTCAGTAGGACAGGCGGATTTTGTGACACCAAGGTGACACAAATGCAGGATTTTTGAAAAGCAAAATCCGACTGGCCGGAGAAGGAAGCAGAGGTATATACAGCCCTCGTCCCGCCGCAGCGATATACACTAAAACCACCACGGCAGCTCCAGCCAGAGGTTGTCCATCGCGGTATCTTCCAACGTCTTTGCGCGGCTCTCCCGCAGATTGAAATGAATTGCTGAGCCGATCATCGTATGCTCCACATCGTCCGTAAAGCCATAGCGGTATAGCAGATAGGCTTGCTCACGCTCGGAAAGTCTGCCCAAACCTTCGTACAGCTCACGCATGGTTTCTTTGTCCACATAAATCTGTTCCGGGGACATGACGGTCGGATCAGCAATGGCTTCAATGCGCAGCAGCCGTTCCTCACCGGGAAGGATCTCATCCAATCGGATTTTCTGCAAGGCAAGTCCGTCTGTGGTGCTGGTCATTCTCTGCTCATATTGGGAGAAAACATCCCGTATCAGGTCGGTCATGGCGTTGCGGATGAACGGTGCGGCGTAAGTCAAAAACTTGATGCCCTTACTGCTGTCAAAGAGGGGAATGGCGGTCAGCAGACCGAGGCAGCCCTCCTGTTCCAGATCGCTGGTTTCTGTACTGAGGTCACTCTCTGCCAGATTGGACTTCATATAAATCTCATTGGCGGTTTTGCGGATGAAACCCAGATTGTTTTTCAGCAGAAGGTCACGAGCCTCTGTGTCCCCTTTTTGAGCCAGCGCACAGAGCCGCTCATTATCCTCTTTCTTCATCGTCCTTCTCCTGTGATGGTGCTTGCTCTAAGGTGGTCTGGAAAAAGCCAGTCAACGCCTGTCCAAGCGTATTCAACGCATCCTGATTGACACCATCCAAGCCAGCCACACTGCCGATAATCAGATCAGATACCTGCTCCGGTGTAAGGGTTGGATTTGTCATATCCTGCCCTTTTGCAACCTCTGTAAACATTCTTTTGGCTTGCTCTGTGGTCATCGACTGAATGGCGGCAAAGTCGTTGCCGATTTCCTTTTTCACTTCCCTGACCGCAAGCATAAACTGATTCTCAATGGTGGCAAGGTCAGCTTGATAAACCGATGTTCTCAGATGCGCAATGTCCCTTGCGGCTTGTGCGCCAGCTTCCGTTTTTACCGTTTTCCGCGTCAGGCTGCTGATAGTCGTATATAGCTGATTCTGCGCAGCATACCCAGCGGCAACCGTATCGTTGAAATACTGCTCCAATATGTAGGTCAAATCAAGAAAACGAGGGCTTTCCAGAAGGTAATTGACTACCTGAGCGTTTGCTTTTCCGGCGTAGAGATTCCTTGCCGCCTGTGCAGATAAGCCAAGCTCGTCAATGGCATAATTCTTTTTGTCAGGGACGTTAGTTATGCCCAGAAGAAAGTCGGTGGAGACGTTAAAGACTCTGGCAATGCGGATAATGTTTTCGTCTCCAAGCTTGTCTGTCTTTCCGGTCAGAAACCGGCTGAGCAAGCTGTCTCCGCAGCCGATTTTCAGCGCAAGGTCTGTCTGGGATACTTTATGGTATTTCATCAGATCGGCAATCCGCTCCCGGACAGTACCGGGTAAAAAGGTGTTTTCCATTGGTTATGTCCCCCTTTCCTCTGTCGGCTTTTTGATATATTTTCCGCTTCGGATTCTGGCATCGGCAGGCTTTTCTGCATCCGCCGGGATAATCCAGCGGCTTCCTGCCCGCTGTGCGCCGGTGATGCGCCCCTCATTACAGAGAACGTTCACGCGCCGATGGGAGATGCCCCATTTCTCTGCTGCTTCAAAGGTTGACAGGTATTTCATTCGCATTCGCCCTCCTTCCACAAAACTAACTTTATTATATTCAATAAGTGGAATAATATCAAGGCATATCTTGTGAACATTCGCCGTCCTGCAATTTTTGCATTTTTGCAAAACAATCTACCATTAGAGCAAAACAAACTGTTAATTGTTTATCATTTTGGGCTAATCTTGCAGCTTTTTTCAGAAATTTTACAGATACATTGTAAATTTCATTTTTTTGCATTTTTTGTGCAATTTTACAATTAACCATTCCAACAAAATAACAATGTTCAAACTTTAACTTGCTTTCATTTTTTATAAATTGACTTATCCTAAAAGAAAGACGTGAAAAATTTTCTTCTTTTATGCAACAAAATACAAGAGTTAAAAGAGAATAATAACCTGACAAAAATTTGAAATCTATAGAAGAAATAAATTCGGCAGCTTTTGACGTAGCATAAAATGCTTCATTATATTCTTTTAATAAATTCATAAATACAAATGCTAATCTAATAAAAATGTCATATTTTATTGTGTTGTCGATTTCTATATTACAAATAGAATCAATTTCTGTTCTGTATTTATCAGTTTGTTTGAGAGCCAGAAGGGCTATTCCTTTATACATTTTAAAACAACTAATATCTATTGGTGGTAATGACATTGTTTCGATTGTTTTTTCAACAGTTTCTAATAATTTACTATATTCTTTCTTACTGACGTATGAATTACATACATTTTTAAGTGCCGAAATATCGGTATTATCAAAAGTATATGTTGAAATTAAATTTTCATATAAAGATATTACTTTAGTTCTGTTCTTTATTTTGAAATACTCATTTAACAACTCAATTTTATCTTTGGTTGTATCAATATTATTTGAATTAAATAAAATCTTTAAATTTAGGGTTTGTAGAGATTGAAGAAATGTCAGAAGTCCCTTTTGAAACTTTTAAAATGCTCCTTGCGCGTATGCGACAAAAACCTCGTGAAAATTGGAAAAACTTTAAATATAGAATTTTTGGGCATACAAATCCTGAGATGGAAAGAGGCTGGATTTATAAAACCTTCATCAAAAATCCCTTGCCTAATTACAGATTAATCACAGCTCCAACTACGGAAAACATTTATTTACCTGAAGGTTTTTGTGATGAATTAAAAAAATTATACGATGAAGATTACTATAATATTTGTGTTCTTGCTCAAAACGGGCATTATTCTTCAGGACAAGTCGTAAAAGATTTTTCGGAGAAAAATATTGTTGATATTAAATATCAACCAGAACTGGATATGTACATAAGTTGCGATTTTAACGTCGATCCTATGTGTTGGGAAATTGCACATAAAACAGACGATAAAGTATTTTTCTTTGATGAAATTGCAATGGAAAATACAACAACGGCAAAGGCTTGTGATGAAATTTTCAGGCGCTATCCTAACCATAAAGGGAAAATTATTATTAATGGCGATG
>OJAW01002023.1_pt1 | contig 10757 bp, 7 predicted proteins | sample 1589151 | NCBI WGS metagenome assembly OJAW01 (sample SAMN03283290) | human gut metagenome | biome: human-associated habitat; material: feces | host: Homo sapiens | place: Peru | collected 2012 | reverse complement strand
ACTAATTTACCTTGTTTATAGGCATTATATGGAGAGAGATTCTTATGTAGCCCCAAAGAGGACAAACGCACTATTTTAGTTTCGCCCAATTCGTCTTTGTCAGTAAACCATATCGTATCACGGCGAATGAAATCCTCATTGAGAAGATTAATGTCGTGCGTTGTCAACAGCATTTGCGATGTTCCTTCACTATTCGCTAAAAAGACTTTTATAAAATAAGCCAGCAGTTCGTAATGGATGCTTGTTTCAACTTCATCAATAGGAACAAACCGATTGGTCTTTAGCAAGAAATTCAAAATTACGGCCATACCCAAAAACCTCATTGTACCGTTGGATTCGTATTCTTCCGACAAGTCATAAAGTTTGTCGCCAGCTTTATGTTTGAATGTCAATTCGGTATTTGTGATTTTTCCCTTTCTAAGCATGTCGGCTTTTGCTTCATCACCAATAGGGGCATTCTGAATCAGTTGCTCTAGTTCAGGGGTAATCAATTCCTCCTCCTCGTGTAATGCAACATCTTCTATGTTAAAGTCAGAGGCTTTCAGGAAGTTTAGGATGAACTTCTTCAAGTCGCCCGATTCGTCTTTGTCCAATCGTGATTTGACATAACCCGATAGCAACATACCCGGTGCCAGCACTTCTTTTACTTGTTTGGCAAAGTAATCGTACACATCATTTAGTTTCGTCCGCTCCACATTACTTTTACCAAATGCAGCAAGCACACTGCAATTATTAATAGTGTTGCCAGAAATCACATCTTGACTTTTCTTTGTCATTTTCAGATTTACACCGAAATCTATTGTCGTGGAATCTGTTGCTGCATCATAACTGCGGCTATACAATTTGGTAGGTCGGATAGAATCATAAACAATCAGCGTCTCAGAATGGATATATTTTGCATCCAATTCAAAAGCAAGGATATACTTCGACTGACCGATATAGAATACCGTTGACATCTTAGTCTTTTCATTCCTTGATATATCATCCAGCATGAAAGGAACAACCCCAGTTTTCTCGTTTCGGTCTTTGGGCATCCTAAGCACAAGCATCCTGAAAAATTCAACAGCATTCAAGATGTTGGTTTTGCCGGAAGCGTTAGCACCATATATGATGCCTACTTTTAGCAACTTTATCCCATCCTTAACTTCATACGAATATTCGTCAGACATAAAAGTATCTGACGAAGGCTCAAAGCTTATTTTTTGTGGAGACTTTATTGAGAAAAAATTTTCAATGTTGAATTCTGCTATCATATTCGTTGAATTTATCTATTACACGGTGCAAAGGTACAAATAAAATCTCAAGATAGCAAACTGTGATTCATATTTTCGTAGAAAAATTACGAAACACGGATATAAAGTTCATTTTTACTGGTTTTTAGAAGTAAATTTAAACTCATTCCCTATTTGCATTGCTGTGTGGTAGTCTTGCTTCTTCTTTTCATATATGAGCGTATTTAAGAAATGAGTAACCAAAGTATTCCCCCCGATGATGAGGGCATAAGTCAGAATGTACACTGCGATTGCCAAAGCGATGGTAAGGAGTAACCGAATGAGGAATTTTCCTGCACATATCCCTGCCAGCCAAAGCCAGACGCTTCCGCCACAAAGGCGAGAGCCTGCAAGTGCAAGTACCGCCCAAATTGATATTTTGTATCTCAGTTTCATCTTGTCTGATTTTTTTGATTTTATGCGGATTTCAGAGGTGAGGGAGTTTGAGTTTCAACTTTTTCTTTTTCCCTGCTTCTCGCATATCCGACATTTTTTTATGCGTTTTTCCGTCGGGTCGGTCGTTTTCATTTCAGGGGCGTAAAAAGGTAGGGCTTAGGACAAACAAGGTTTTACGGCGAGAATACTACCTGCAATGAAATGGAAGTGTGGAGATTGTCGTCTAAACGGCTTGCCGCCCCGACCTTTTTTGTCCGTAAAAGCCCGGAACTACCTTTGCCGCTGACAACGAACGACCGATCCCGACATGATACACGGGCATAAGTGGAGGATGTGCAGACAGAGAAGCGGGGCGAAAACAAAAAACGCAGTCTCAGGGGACTGCATTTATCATAGAAACAGAATACACGGGAAACAAAAAGCCACCTCAACGGATGGCTTTCCGAAAATAATTTGAAGAAAATTCTTTTTTCTCGCTATATCCCATTATCTTTGCAACAAACAAAGTGATTCTTTGAAATGGCAAAACAAGGTAGAGTATAGAAGCTCGCTGGTTTCCTTATCGTTACCTCCCTTTATTGACAAAAAAAATATAATCTATTGATTATTTGATGTTTATAAAATCCTCTATGCTTTGATGGGTGGTAGGTCAGCGGAGTACGAATGCCACACGCCAAGCCCACGGCTTTAAGATGGGTAAGTAGTTTCCCCTTGCTCATCGTATCAGGGAATATCTTGTAATCTCCTTTGCTATTCTCTTTATCATAAAGTGAAAGTATCTGCTCTGCTATCGGATGCAGGGGTATCAAACTCTCCACTTCCGTTTTCTGTCTCGCCTTGCGGATATACCGCTTCCCCTCGTTATTTGTTTCGATTTGTGAAGCTCGAAGACTCCGCAAGTCGGCAAATGCCAAACCCGTAAAGACAGAGAAAAGAAACATCCTTCGGCTCAGTTCCGCCCCCTCATCCTGCAACGGGAATGCCAAGAGCTTTGCCACATCGCCCTCTCAAACGGATTGAAACGTATCGTTCCCTGACTGACGGCTCGATACATCAATCGGCTCAACCAGCACAAATGCCTGTTTATCGTTGCTGGGGCGTAGCCCTCCTTCTTCAGGTGAAAACGATAATCATCAAAGAACCCAATGGTAAGAGCCGTTAGGGGAATTTCCTCCTCGCCACGACTTCGCACAAAGGAGTTTAGTTGTCTGTCGGAACTTCGATTGTTGCTATACGTTCCCTCGCTCTTGCTTTCTCGCTGGGCTTTGAGTTCGTCTGCACTAAGGGCAAGAAGTCTTGTCGGAGTTCTCCCGATGCCTTGCAAATGGTTCTTCAGAAGCTCGGCACTCACTGCTCCATATTTGTAGAGCAATATACTGTACCCTTGTTCGATTTCCTCCCGAAAGGTTTGCAGGCGTCGATTGGTCTTCTTGTCCGTTGTTTCCCCTCGCTTCACGCTCCACTCGTGGGGCTTGATGCTTTCGCCTGTGGTTATCACAATATTTGCTCCATCAATGGTGATACGGCAAAGGATTGCCGTTGTGCCGTCTGCTTTAGTCTTGTTCTTATTGATATAGAATAGGATTTTGAATGTACTGCGCATAATCTTTTCGTCTGCTGTATGAATGGTAATAACTTTATCTCCCAAAGCTCTTAAGCTTTCAGGCAAAAGCTTTATTGCTTTCTCGGAAAAGCTTAGGTGCTTTTGAGGGCATTTTCTTGAATGGTCACAAAGAGAGTTGTAAATCTTCGGTGAAAGAGAGAAATCGCTCGAACTCATCGAAGAGCTTCTTCGGGGTGACGTGGCGTATCGCTCGGTCGTTTGGATGCTACTATGTCCCAGCATTCGGCTTACCGTTTCGATGGGAACACCACGTTCCAAGGTTATCAAGGTTGCAAAAGTATGGCGACCAACGTGTGCCGAAAGGGGAATGGAGATACCCGCTCGAAGTTGCAGGGCTTTGAGCTGAACGAGATAAGCTGAATAAGCAATAGGCGCAAAAAGAGTGTTGCGCTCCTCCGATTGATACCTCTCTATCATACGAACCGCTTCGGATAGGAGTTTCACACGGCAAAGCGTATCGTTTTTTTGTCTGCGGAACTTCAGCCACATTGCTCCCTCATCATCCGTAAAGAGGTGTTCTTGATTAAGGGCTACCATATCACAATAGGCTACGCCCGTAAAGCAAGAAAAGAGAAAGAGATTACGGGCGGTTTCCAAGTCCACTTCATAGGGCTCAAAAGTCAAGCTCTGCAACTTATCCAATGAAGCCCTATCCAAGGCACGAGGTTGTTTGTTCTCTCCTCGTTCAATCTGTATGTGAGCAAACAGTTGTCGCTCTGTCAGTCCTTCCCGATACGCCAAACGGCAGACTTTCTTCACTGCCAAAGCCATCTTACGATAATAACCTTGCGAATGTCCCAGCTTTCCAACAGAATAATGTTGCAAGCATTCCAAGAAATCTTCCTCCATCTGTCCGAAAGAAATGTCTGTCGTGTGGTACTTCTCTCCAATAAAGACTTGCAAATGTTTACGGATAGTATAGTAACTACTCATAGTCGTAGCCTTTATTTCGATGCCTACCTTTTGTTCCATATCTTTAACCATTCGGTCGTATCGTTCCAAAAATGTGATTTGAGTTTGCATACTTCCTTGGAACTGCTCTTTGATGTCTGTTGCTGTAAAGACAACCCCTCGCTCACAAAGAACTCTATAAGCCGACTGTACCGAGAGAAGCAAGCGTTCCAACTTGCCATTCGTTGCCACTGCTTCACGGCTTTTGCCATTGAGTCTGCTCTCACGAGCATTCCATAACTTCGGGTCGCACGAGAGCTTACAACTGAATTGGGCGATGGTTCGCCCGTAGGTTATCCGCCCCATTATCGGAGCTTGCCCCGACTTGTCCAATCCGCTCTTTTTCAGGTAGAGCAAAACCTTCATTTTGTCTGTTTGCATACGCTTCTGTTTTATGGGCAAAGTTACCCGTTACCGAAGCGTTCTCAGCTACGCAAAACATTGTAACACAGAGCATAAGCGCCGTAACGCGAGAAAGATGAGTTACCGAATACTCTTCTGTCAATTACCTTCATCTTACCTCTTCATTACCATTCAAGGAATGGACTAACGATTTGGTAACGGAACTTCTGCATAAATCCACATCTTCTGCACTTTTCCCCTCTATGCAAACCATAGAGATATACCGCAAATCCCTCTCATTTTCATTTACTTACCTCCAATCCTCTCCCTTATACCCTTTCCTCTGATAGTTCCAACAATTTTTTCCTCGTTCTCGTATGAGATTTATTAGAAGAAAATGTCTCTTTCGCCTTTTTCTATGCGGCAGAGGTTGTCTTGTACTTTGGATAGCAATTCTTTCTTATCCATTTCGGCAAACATGCTTCGGATAAGTTCTTTTCCTTTGCGTCTTGTATCCTCGCTTGCAAAGTCTTCCAAGTATTCGGTAAAGGTGAACATTGCATTTGGCAGGCAGTATTGTTTTATCAATCCGGGCTTTGCCAAGTCCATAAAGTCGCCACCTACTCTGTGTTTACGATAACAACCGGTGCAGAATGATGGAATGTATCCTGCGTCTATCAATGAGGAGATGACTTCTTCCATGCTGCGGTGGTCGCCTGTGGAAAATTGCGTTCCTGTTCCTTCTTCTTCGTGAGCATAGCTTCCCGGGTTGGTTTTGCTGGCGGCGGAGATTTGACTGACGCCGTATTTTATCAATTCGTTCCTCATTTTGTCGTTTTCGCGTGTGGAAAGAATAATACCGGTGTATGGTAGTGCTATTCTTATGATTGCAACTATTTTTTTGAAGTCTTCATCTCCAACCGGATTAGGAACGTTTTCAGCTGCCGGCGCTCCTATTGCAGGTTCCATTCTCGGCACTGATACGGTATGCGGTCCGCAACCGTAGCATTGCTCCAAGTGTGAGGCGTGTTCCATCAATGCCAAGACTTCAAAGCGGTAGTCTGTCAGTCCGAATAAGGCTCCTATGCCGACATCGTCTATTCCTCCCTCCATTGCTCTGTCCATGACGGTTAATCTGTAAAGGTAATCCGCCTTTGGAGTACCTGCAGGGTGGAAGAGTTTGTATTCTTGTTCGTCGTAGGTTTCTTGGAAGCAAACGTATGTTCCTATTTTTTCGGCTTTCAGGCGTGCAAAATCTCCTACTTCCATAGGGGCGAGTTCGACATTGATACGTCTGATATAATCCTTGCCGCCGCGTTCGCGAACTCCGTAAGTCGTTCTTATGGCTTCTACCATGTAATCGGTGCCGTTTTTGTTGTTTTCGCCACATATCAGCAAGGCTCGTTTATGTCCCTGCTTCAAAAGGGCAGAAGTCTCTTCGGCAATTTCTTCCATGCTAAGGATTTTACGCTTTATTAGTTTGTTGTCCTTACGGAAGGAACAGTAGAGGCAGTTGTTCATGCAGACATTGCCTGTGTATATAGGGGCAAAAAGCACAAGACGTTTGCCGTAAATGGCTTCCTTTACTGTTTTTGCACATTCCATTATTCTGTGTATGGCATTTTCGTCTTCCACTCTTAACAGTGTTGCCACGTCTTTGAGTTCAAGTCCTTTTAATTTCAAGGCTTTGTTTAATATTTCATCGATTTCGGAGTTTGAAGGTACTTTGCCTTCAATCAAAGTATAGAGTTTGTCTCTGTCGATGAAATTTTTGTTTCTCTCTTCCAAATTCATGATTATGCGATTTTTATTTTTGACAATATGGACTTCACTTCTGTATGTTCCAATCGTCCGAGCGAGCCTGTCAAGGCATTGATTTTATCCATGGGAGCTTCCACAATTAGAGTTATAATGAAGAGATCTCTGTCGGGAAAGGGCAGTCCTTGTCGTGCAAGGACGTAATCACCATAGTCGGAAATAAGTTTGTTGACCTTTTCCGCAATTTTTCTTTCTCTTATGACTATGCTTATAGTGCCTATTCTCTTTTCCATCAGTCTCGCTTTTGGATTAGATTTATTGATTTTGTTTTCTGTGATATGGTTGCCTGCATCAAATGGTCTCGAAAGCACATTCTCAGGAGAAACCGCTTGCAAAGATACAAAATAAACTTGCAATCATTGCTTTTGTTCTGTGGTGTAAAGAAATAATATTGCTATAAAGTGATTTTAGTGGCAGAAAAGTTTGTGATTTTCTCAGAGTTTTGCTTACCTTTGCGACATTAAACAGAGTATTTATTCTAAAAACGAATTGTATTATGGAAAATGAAAACAAATCATGCAAGAACAGAACTGTTGTTTTGCTTATAGGTCTTTCCATTGTTGTTGCCGCATTTCTCCTCGGCATTTTTGCATATAATGGATTAAAGAAAGTCTCAATGGGAGAAAGGGTTGTAACGGTTAAAGGCAAAGCGGAAATAGAGGTTAAGGCAGATAAGGCGAGTATGTCCATAAGTTATTCTCTTAAAGGGAACAGTCTTTCGGAGATAACTGCGGAGTCAAAAACGAAAACGGCTTTGGTGAAGGAATTTCTGACCGATATGGGCTTTACGAACGAGGAAATCCTTACCGGAAGTCTTTCAATGAATGAGAACGATTACAAAGATGCTGTTTACAGATACACGGGCAATAGAAGAATTACCGTAAGGAGTAAACGGGTTGACAAGGTACGGGAATTGGAAAGCAACTTAGGTGCTTTATATGAGAAAGGCGTTATAATAGACAGCTATTGGGCAAATGCGAATTACGAGATTTCCGACATCAACTCCATAAAGCCGAAATTGATAACGGAGAGCATGCAGAGTGCAAAGAAAGCCGGAGAGCAGTTTGCAAAAGATGCGGAAAGCAAGTTGGGAAAAATGAAAACTGCTTGGCAGGGGCAGATAGATATAACGAACGTTGACGAAACCACGCCTTATATAAAGGTGTGCAGAGTTGTGAGTACGATAACGTATTATTTGGAAGACTGATTCAAATCATCAGTTCGAGTGCAATACTGTTGACAAACTGCCATTTTTGTGGCATGAGAGATGACACTTTCTTCGATTGACTTTCGTAATGGACGAAAAATTGAGGAAAGTGTCTTTTTATGTATTCGGGACTGACGTCTTCGGCAGTTCTCAAGGAAAGCATTATATATTCGTTATAGCAATCCTTGGGACTTAACAGTTCCGTTTCCGGAGCAATTCCGTGTTCTACATTATAGATATAGGCATTTATGTCGGCAGGGTTCCATGAACGACTGCGAATATCGAAAGAGTGTGCAGAGGCTCCAAGACCCAAATACTCCACACCCTGCCAATAGGCTGTATTATGCTTGGAGCGATAAGCAGGTTTGCAATAGTTGGAGACTTCATAGTGTTCATAGCCTGCCGAGGCGAGTTGCTGCATGGTGAAATCGAATTGCTGCAATCCTGTTTCTTCATCAGGCATGTCAATCAATCCTTTTTGTATCATTTTATGCAATATGGTGCCCTCTTCTATCGTCAGACAATAACACGAAAGATGTTCCGGAGAAAGCGAAAGAGCTGTATCAAGATTTTTTTTCCATTTTTCCAAAGTCTGAGAGGGAAGATTGAATATCAAATCAAGCGATATATTTTCAAATCCTTGCTCTCGGGCTGTTCGGATTGCCGAGATTGCTTGTTCGGAATTATGTTTACGGCAAAGAGTTCGCAAGTCCGCATCATCAAAACTCTGAATTCCTATACTGATACGATTAAAGCCTAATTTGCGAAGGAATGAAATATATTCGGCATTGAGATGCTCCGGATTGGCTTCAAGTGTCATTTCCTCACATTGCGACAAATCGAAATTATTTCTCAAATTCTCAACAATGAACTGCATTTCCTCCAAATCAAGATTGCTCGGAGTTCCGCCTCCTAAGTAAAGCGTTTTCACGGAATCTGCGAGATAGTGTTTCCTGTTCTGCATTTCTTTTACAAGGGCAAGAAGGTAGTTTCTCTTGCTTTTGCGTGTAGGAACGGAATAAAAATCGCAATAAATGCACTTTTGCGTACAGTAGGGTATATGGACGTAAATGCCTGACATATCAGAGTTATTTTTTCAGAATAATGCGGAAAGTCGTTCCCTTTCCGAGAACGGATTGTTTGACAAATATTTTTCCGTGATGATACTCTTCTATTATTCGCCTTGCCAGAGACAATCCCATTCCCCAACCCCTTTTCTTGGTCGTAAATCCCGGCTCGAATATTTTTTTGAATTGCTTTCTTGACATGCCTTTGCCGGTATCCTCCAAATCTATATAGATTCGTTTTGCGTCTTGTGTCAATTCAAGAGAAAGAGTCCCTATACCACTCATTGCATCTATGGCATTCTTTGAGAGGTTTTCCAATGTCCATTCCAAAAGACAGCGGTTAACAGGAAGCATGACTGCTTCATTTTGCGGCAGATTTATATTGTATGTTATTTTCTTGGAACTTCGAGAGGAGAGATATGCCATTGCATTCTTTATTATAGGTATTACGTCCTGCTTCACAAGCTCGGGATTGGTACCTATTTGGGAAAAACGCTTTGTAATCATTTCCAAACGGTTTATATCTTTGACTATTTCGTTACAAATGCTCTCATTCTCCGGTTGCAAACGCAGATATTCCACCCATGCCATAAGAGCAGAAATAGGTGTGCCGAGTTGATGAGCCGTCTCTTTGTTCATTCCTATCCAAAGCATGTTTTCTTCGTTTTTCTTCATTGCACGGAATAATCTGAACATAAGAAAGACAAAGAAAGCAGTTACCACTACATATACGATTGGGTAGTATTGGAGAGCTGTAATGAATTTGGAACGCTTATAAAAGATTTTGGCATTCGGACGTTCCGGAAGATTTATAATCAATGCACCGTTCTCTTCTTCCATTTCTTTGATTGTCTCCGACAAATGCTCCTCATCGATTTGCCAATCTTCTATATTGCCGGAAGCTATTATATGAGTTCTTGTGCTGTCCGTTATTATAACAGGAATGAATACCGAATTATTCACCAGTTCATTGAGAAAGTTGTTTGTGAAATAGGTGAGAGTCTCCTTCAAATTGGTATATACGGTACTTTCGCAGTAATATAGTTTGAACTTCATGCCGCTTACGGTGTATTCAAAAGGAGGATTTTGTGAGAATTTCTTCAAAAGACTTCCTACCAACACCTTTTGCCTTTTGGGTATCTCTATATTCTGAGACAGTTGTATATTATTGAATTCATCTGTTATGATTACAGGTATGGTTTTGTTGTTTACGATGAAATCATAGAAGAAATTCAACTCTGCATCCAAGGGTTGGGAAAGAATGATTTTGTGAGCGTCTATGAACTGTTGCAACTTTATTCTTTCTTCTTCGGCAACGGTATTGAAGAATTTCTCCGTATGTTCGACGAATTTGGCTTTCCGACTTACAGCATTGGCCCACAACTCTATCTTTACTTGCTCCTCTTTCCGTAATTGCGTAATGATTTTATTGATTTCGATAAAGAACATCATCACTATCGTAAAGCCGATTATCAGGAAAATCCATTTGAAACGTGGATTTTTGAAGTTGTATCTCATATTGCCGCCTCTATAAAAACAGACTGCAAAAATACCGAAGTTTTTCAAACAGAGCAAATTTTCATCTCGGCAAAAAGGTCGATAATTGTTTTTTTCAGAACACTACAAAGCACAAAACATTTGCAACACCCTCTTGAAACCATTCTTCAAAGACTTCTAATATGATTATACGGGTAAAGAATGTTGCATTCTTTACCCGTATAATCTACTTACCCGCCAAACCTGACAATATAATTACCTATAATTGAAACTCCTGTTTATCAAGCAGTTCTTAAAACGGCGTTTTAATTTTCTGAAACGCCGTTTTGAGAAATTCTTAGGGCGATTCAATCATAACGAATCGGCGTTTCACAATAAAAAAAGGGAGCCGAGTGGCTCCCTTTGAAGTGTTTACCGGTTGTCACTTATTCGACTATCAGTTTTTGCGTGTTTATGTTATTACCGCATAGGATACGTATGTAATATACTCCGCTTGCGTAGTTGCTTGTATTGAGTTCGTATGTCTCGCTGCCTGCTTGCAAATCCTCCGTTTGGATTATTCTGCCTTGAAGATCGCTGACGAT
>OJAW01002021.1_pt1 | contig 10769 bp, 9 predicted proteins | sample 1589151 | NCBI WGS metagenome assembly OJAW01 (sample SAMN03283290) | human gut metagenome | biome: human-associated habitat; material: feces | host: Homo sapiens | place: Peru | collected 2012 | reverse complement strand
AATATTTGATATTGTCGCTCATCCAGATATATTTATGCAATTTAGAGATACTATGACTAGTGAAGAAAATAAGAGTTTATTTGATGAAAATAGTGTAATAGCAAGTCAGATTATTTGTGAAAAGGCTAGAGATATGGGAATACCTTTAGAAATAAATCTAAATGGAGCATTTAATAGTCAATTACATTCGGAGGATAGTCTAAAATATCCTAGTAAAACTTTTTGGAAAGTGGCAAGTGAAATAGATGGTTTGCAAGTATTACAAGGAATTGGTGCTTATAATTTAAGAGGCATTCAAGATGTTGATAAAAGTGCTATGAAAGTATCAGATATTACAGAAATGATGAGAGATAAATTTGTATCAAAAGATTATAATCCTGTTGTTGCAAGACAAAATAATGTTAAATTACAAGAGGCTTATAAACAAGGACAAAATAAAGCATTATCTTTTGAAACTCATATGGTAAATCAATCTGTTAGTAGCATTTGCAATAATTTAAATGATGATTTGAATCCAGAAGATATAGCAATGGGAATAGGACAAGGTTTAAATATTGCAATGCAGGAATGTATAGATGGGGCTAATGCAAAAGATAAAAGTGTAATAGATGAAATTTCATCTATTGCAGAAAATGATAAAATGCCATTAGAAGAAAAAAAGGCAAAAGCCGAGAGAAAGAAAAAAGTTATTGATGAAACTAATCAAGTATTAAGTAATCAGCAATTAGTAATAGAAAATGCAAAAAGGTCTGTAGCAAATTCAGTTAATATAGGATGCCAAAACAAACTTGAAATTATAAATATGACTACTCAAATAACAGAACATAATTCATCAAAAGATGAAACACATAAGAATGCAATAGAAAATCAAGTAAGTGCATTTCAACAATCAAAAGGCACATTAAGTGTTCCTACTAATGAGAAAAATCCAACATTAGTAAAAAAACAAAATTCAACAAATCATAATCAAAATAGTGGATTTGCTAGCACATTATCAATAATAATGATAACTACATTTATAGTTGGATTTGTAGCAGGTATTACTTATATACTATGTAAATTATGGATAGGAGGATAATTAATATGGAAGATAATAGCTTTTTATATTTTACTTCACCAGAAGTTTTATCTAAAATTGATATTGATCCAAGATTGGAAGATTCCTTCAAAAGAGTTATGAATAAACTTCAAGAATATTTTAATGCTAATGGTTATACATCTCAGCGTAATTATAAAGAATATTTAGAAAAATATCTTTTAAATTCAGGAAAAGATAATTTAAGAATATATATTAATAAAATCGCAAATAAAAATGTTGGTGGATTTTATAATAGAGGAAAGTCTGAAATTTGCATTAATGAAAATAAACTTTTAGGAGTTAATGAAAGAATAGACTCAACATTATGCCATGAATTTATACACTTTTTAGTTAAGCATGAATTAGTTGCGGAAAAATCAGACCCCGATATTTTTCAAGGTGGATTTATTAACGAATCTTTAACTGAAATGTTAACTCAGCAAATGTATCCTACTTCAAATGCTTATGATGCTCAAGTTGCTATGCAAAAATTTGCGAATCTTGTGAGTGGCAAAGAAAATAATTTTAGTAGATTTTTACAAGGTTTTGTTGATGCTAGATATTCTAGTGAAGATTGGAAAAATTATAGAGAGGCGGCAAATTTATTTCAATCTGATTTTACTAAAGCAGGTTATATTAATTTATTAGAAGCACAAAATAATCCTAATTTCATTAATGCACAAAGATATTTAATAAGTTTGTTTTTAAGACCATATAGAAGTAAGACAATTGAGGAATATATAGAAGCAATTAATAAATTAATTGATCGACCCGTTAAGGATAATGAATATGTTAATGAAAATGTTATAGCAAAAATGGATAGTAAAATGATTTCTGATATGGGATTAAACAATCCAGAAATTATTGCATTTATGCAAAAAAAATTAATAGAATTAAGACAACAGATTTTAGAATTAAAAAATGCAAAAGGATATGAAATAGAAATAGCTGGTAGAAAAATTTATATAGATGAAAATCATAATTTATATGGTAATTTGATAGGAATAAACATACAATGGAGCCCTAAAACAGGGGTTATGACTTTTACTTGTAATGGTGAAAGAATAGAAATAGATACTAATAAAATTAATTTTCATCAAAAAGAAGAACGAATTTCTCAATTGAGTAGTTATTTTGCAAAAAAATCTTCAAAAGATTTAAATATGATTAGTTCGGCGAAATCATTAGGTGAAGGTTTAACTAAAATAGAAAAATTTGATTTACCTACACTTGGAGAAAAAGTAAGTAGAACAATTTATGTTGCAACATATAATGGCAAAATAGTTATTTTAAATGATGTTCATCAATTATCTAATATAAGTAATATAGATTTAAATAAATTTATCGGAATGACTTCAAAAGATCCAAGTGTTGCAGCAATATATTCTGATAAAATAGGACAAATTCAAAATGGAATTACTTTTTCAACACTATCTGATAAACAAATACAATTAAAGGCAATTTCTTTATATGCAAATGAATTGATGAGTACAATGTCAAAACAAGATATAGAAAGTGCAATTTCTGATTATAGAAAAAGTGAAGAATTTTATGAAGATACCGAAGAAGAAATCAAAAAAGAAGCAATTAGTATTATTGCTAGAAAACAGTTTTCTTCACTTTCGTCAGAACAAATGAAAATGCTTTTAGATAAAGTAATCGCCACTAATCCGCAATTTGTTGTATCATCTAAAGATGGCAAAATTGAAGTTTCAACTTTATTCGGTGATAAATATAAAATGGCATTTGCCAGTAAATCTGAAGTTTTATTTAATAGCAATGGTAAAGGTTTATATAATGAAGTTATATCATCTTTATCTAATACTCAAATTAAATCAATGGGGATTAGTTTACCGATTGATTCAGACGGAGAATTAATTATGGAGGAAATAAAAGAAGTGGAAGAAAGAAAAACTACTAGTGAACTGTTAAATGAATATAATCAACAGTTATCAAAATTACAATCACAGTATGGAATAATAACAACACAAATAGAAAGTTTAATGCAACAGAATGCATCTAGTCCTATTCCTAATTATCAAGAAAAATTAAATAGTTTAATTCAGCAAAGAGATAATATTAGCAAAGAAATGGAACCAGTTATTCAAAGCCAAAGGACATTTCAACAAGCAGTCGATTTAGAAAAAGAACAAGAACATAAAGCAGTAATTTCACAAGTTGAAAGACTACTTTCAACAAGAATAAAAGCAACTACTGATACAGGAAGATTTATAAAAACTGATATGGGGATGTTCCCACAAATGGATGTGAAAGATTTATCAATGTTGAGTAAAGAACAGGGACAAATTCTTCAAAGATTAAGAGATTTGCACTTTGCTGGAGAAATCGACTTAAAAAGTTATCAAAAGATGCAATTAGAAGTTACTAAAGAATATCAAAAAATGAAAAAGTCTGCACCAAAGCCTAACTTGGGAAGAACTGATGATGATAATCAAAGAGAAAATAATCCTAATGCACCAACCACTAATGCTGAAGAACAACAGTATCAACATAAATATGATTATGATGGTATGATGAGTGAAGAAGAAAAAGAAATATTTGAGGAAAGATTAAGACAACAAAGAGAAAGTGAAAGAAAGAAACATCAGCAAAATGAACAAGAAAAAACTGAAAAAGAAAGATTAGAAGAAGAAAGAAGAGATTTAAGAAGACATCAATTCGGAGAAAAAATGCGACAAATGGGAATTGATAAAGATCAAGTGTTGGATATGGATGAATTATTTAGACGACAACAAATAATAGAAGAAATGAATAGAGAGCAAGAAGAAATTGAACAAAATCATGGAATGCATATGTAGAAAGGAAAAGAAAAATATATGGATGAAAAAGAAAAACTTATTATAGAAACATTAAAAGAAAAAGGAAAGGCTGGTTTAAAAGAATTAAATATATCTAATGAAGATATTGATAAAGTTGTTACTAGTATTGATAAAAAGTTAGTTCAATTAAATATGGAACAAACTTTAGTAATTTCTAAAGAATTAGGGTATAATTTACCAATAGATTATTGTGTTTATTATGCAAAGCAAATTAATCTACATATTAAGCCTAATTTATTTAAAATAAATGATATAGAAAAAAAGATTAATTCATTATTATCAATGGATAGTGATTCAAAGGTATTTATATTAAATTATCAAAAAATTGATTCGCAATACAATGAAAAAATTGTTCCATTTGCATTATTAGAATTTGGTGATTATTTATGTTTTGATAAAAATAATGACAATATAGTTTACTATAATCACGAAACAGATACTGTAGAAACCATTTCTAAAAATTGGGATGATTTTTATAAAATATTATATTAGATAGGAGAGATTATAAATGGATGAAAGATTTAAAAAAGTAATAGAAAAATTTAAAGAGGTAACATTAAAAGAGTGTTACAAAATTGAATGTATAGATGGAGAACCTACTATATTAGATGATAAAATTGCAGGTACACCTTATTTTCCAATTGGAGAGGAATATCCACTTGATAAAGATGGCAACCCAATGGCTTTATTATTGCAAGTGAATTTAAAAAATATTGATTTAGAAAATTATCCTAAAAAAGGTATTTTAGAAATTTTTATTGATAAAGATGTTGATTATCCTTGTCAATTTAAAGTTAAATATTTTGAGGAAGGTCTAGAATATCGCAATGATTTACCAGAAGTATCACTTGATAGATTTATCACTACAAAACCAATTAAGATTTCTTTAGTTAAAAATGTTTGTAATATGGGCTATAGTGATTATAGATTTTTACCAACAATGGCTAACATAGTAAATGAAGTTTATGGTACTAATGTAACAAATTTTTCTGAATTAGATAAAGTTTTAGATTATTTAGGTGATTGGTATGAACCATTTTTCAATAATATGACAATACATGGTGGAAATATAGGTGGATATCCTGATTTTACGCAATCTGATCCTAGAAGTAGAATAAAAGAAGATTTAGAAGAATGTGTATTTAAAATAGATTCAAATCTATCAAAAGAAATAATGATAGGAGATTGTGGAATAATTTTTGGATTTATTTCTAAAGAAAACTTAAAAAATTGTAATTTTAATGAAATGTTTGTTGATTGGGATTGTTGTTAGAATGAAACTATAAAATATCAGTAATCGTGAAGTTATATTGTGATTTATTTTTTGAACAGTATGACTTCTGATAGCTGATGTAAAGGAGAAAAATAATAAATGAATGTAGATTTTGTAAAAGAAGATTATAGATTTAATGCTAGAGCATCAGCTATTATTTTAAATGAAAAAAAAGATAAAATTTTATTATTTAAGGTTGAAGATGGTAGAGATTATTTTTTATTACCAGGTGGAAGAATTGAATTATATGAAGATAGTCTAACGGCTATTAAACGAGAAGTAATGGAAGAATTAGGATATGATATTGATTTCACTCTTTGCTCTATACAAGAAAACTTTGTAATAAAAGAAAATGTAAAAATAATGCAATATAGTTTTTGCTATAAAGGTATTTATAAAGGCATTATTAATACTGACAGATTTGTATGTAAAGATAATGATAATCAATATTTTTATTGGGTTGATATAGATCAATTAAATAGTTATAAAGTATATCCAGAATCAACTACCAAATTAATCAAATCAGAAAAATTGGAACACATTATTGAAAAAATGGGGTGATAATATGATTTTATATAAAAGTGATAATTGGGAAGTTGTATTTGTAGATTGGTGTCAAGAATTTCCAGGTCAATGTATTCTTTCTTCTAATAAGGAATCATTAAGTGATTTATCTAATGATGAATGGATTGAATTGGGTATATTAGAAAAGGAACTTGAAAGAGTTTGCAAAAAATTATTTAATTCAACTATGTTTAATTTTGCTTGTTTGATGAATAATGCTTATAGAGATAATGAAAAACCTCATGTTCACTTTCAATTTATACCAAGATATAATGGTGAAAGAGTTATATTAAATAAAAAATATAAGGACAAGCATTTTGGCTATAATCTTTGGAAATGGGCTTTAAATAAATTTAAAAGTCAAAAAGATATATTTAATAAAGAAGAAAAAATAAAAATATTTGAAATGATGAAAAATGAATTTATGAAAAATAAATAGCAATACAAAAAGGAGTTTAATATATGCCAAGTTGGTCTGTACATTTAGCAGTTGCTAAAAAAGTAAATAAAAAATTAAAATTAAATGATGATTTATTTTTATATGGTAATTTAATACCAGATGTAGATAAAGGTACTATAATAACAAGATATGAAGCACATTACTATAATGAAAAATTACCTTTTCCTACTGTACCACAGGAAAAAATGATAGATATAAATAAGTTTTTAAGTGTGTATAAAAGTAAATTAGGCAATCCATTAATATTAGGTTACTATTCTCATTTGCTAACAGATCAATTCTATAATGAAAAAGTTTATACTTCTAAATGGGTGCAAGATGATAATAACAATATTATTGGTATAAGATTTAACAACAAAATTTTAAAGATTGATATAGATGATAAAAAAAGACTAAAACGAAAATATAAACACAGAGATTTTGAATTGTATGGTAAATACTTATTTAATGATGGATATGTTTCTATTCCTAAAAATATTAATTTAGTAAAAGAAAATGCTGTTTATTTAAAAGATAAATTTTTAACTGATGAACTTATAGATTATAGATTTAATTATTTGAAAAACGATTTTGCTAAATTCAATAAGTTAAGTTTATCAGAAAAACTATTCAAACATAGTTATAAACTCTTTACTAAAAAAGAATTAGATACAATTATGGAAGAATGTATAGAAATGGTCATCAATAAAATACGAGAGGTTGGTGTTAATAATGAATAAAGATGATTATATAAAAATAGCACAAGATAAATTAAAAGATAATTCAAAAAAGGTTTTGATAAATCAAATAAATAATTATTATAATGCAAAAGAATACAATATTCCACAATCCAAATATTCTATTGGTGATGATGTATATTTAAGAAAAGGTACTTTATTACATGGAACATATAAAAATATTGATGGTTTAAAGGGCATATTAAAAGATGGATTAATATCTAGTTGGTTTATAGATGGTAGATTATCTAAATATCCGAGTTCCGTTGGTGTTTGGAATTTGAAAGAAGATTGTTTATTAAAAGATTATATTAATTTTTATAGTGGTGGTACGATTGAATATAAAAAAATAGATGGTGAAAAAATAAAAACATCTGTAATTCCATATAATGAAATGAAAAACATTATGAATACGATAGATACAAATCTTTGCTTTAGATGGTATATGGAACAAACTAAAGAGGCTAGGTTTTTACCTAGTTTAGTTCAAAATAAAGTTCAAGTTGGAATTATTTTTAATGGTAACAATGATGTAATAAAAGAATTACTTAAAGGTGATATTTTATCAAATGGTATTAGTGATGATGATGTCAAAGAATTTGTTAATCCAGATTATTACGAAAAGTTTATTGTAGATAGAAAAGATAAAGATGATTTCTTTACTGATCGAGAAAGTGCTATTTTATTTGGTGTACCATCTAATTTAATTGAAGGAATATTAGTAGGAAGAGAATACGAAAAAGATCAATCTAAATTAAAAGAAATAAAGCAATTAATACCAAATGCTTATATTTGTAATTTAGATGGAAAGGTAATTATAAAATAATGACTACTATTTATTTAATTAGGCATTCAAAGCCAATGAAAGTTAATAACACTTTTAATAAAGATAATCTACAATTGCAAAATGAAAAGTCTTCTCTTTCAATTGAGGGAGAACAAATTGCTAAAGAAAAATTAAATAAAAAGGAATTTGATGATATTGATATTATATTTTCATCAAATTATGTTAGAACTATACAAACTGCAAAATATTTGTCTGAAAAAAATAATGTAGAAATAAATATTATTAGTGATTTGGGTGAGAGAAAATTTGGCATTGATTCTTGGGATGAGTTACCAGATAATTTTGAAAGAAAACAATTTTTAGATGAAAATTATAAACTTAATAATGGTGAGAATCAAAAAGAAGTTAGAGATAGAATGTACTCTGTAATTATGAAAATTTTAAATAAATATCCTAATAAAAGAATAGCTATTGTTAGTCATGGAACTGCAATTTCATATTTATTAAAAAAGTGGTGTGAGGTCAATATTGTTGATGACAAGTTAAGATATAGTTTTAAAAATGAAATAGTATTAGATGGCTATCTTAATTATTGCGAAACATTTAAATTAGTATTTGATGATGAAAATAAACTAATTGATATTAAAAATATAAAACTTGATTAGGTGTTAAAATGGATGAATAATATGAAAAAGTTAATTGAATAGCGAAGATTTTCTCTAAATGAACTTTAAAGAATGTAAATAAAAATGTAAATATAATTCTTTATTTATTAAACTTAACAAAAATATTAAAATCCATGATATAATTTAATAGAGGAAGTGGTTACCATGGAAAAAGCAAATAAAAAAATTATTTATGAATATTTTATAGTTAATAATGCTTTTCAAAATGAATTGTCACAAATTAGTGATGCTATGTATTCAAGAAATCATGAACAAAATGCAGATTGGTATCGTAGTTTTGGCGATAGATTTAATTCTATATTAGGATTCAATGGTCAAACAATGGACCAATTTGTTAATTATGTTTCTACTGTTAATTTAACACCAGAGCAAAAAAGAGCTTTAGTTGAATTAAGAAAAGAACCAATGTTTAAAAAAATTATGGGTGAAACTGCTATACAACAAAAATCAGAATTAGAAAATGTATTAGGAAGTAAAATTACATCTGAAGGTATGACTTTTGCAGATGAATATGGTCCAAAAGTTGCAACAAAAACAGTGCAACAGTTAGATCAAGAATTAGATGCATATAGTGATAAATTAGCAGAGTTATTAAGTTTTGGCACTATTACGGAACAACAATATGATAGTTATAATCAAAATTTAGATTATATATATGACTATTATATGAGTTGCTCTAAAGGTGATCAAATACCATTTAGAAAAATGACTAATGCTCAATACGAACAAATTGAACAAAGAGCAATAGAAAATGGAGTTAGTTTTAGTGAACAATTGATTCAAGAAACTGGAGATTTAAAATATGACCATGATGAAATTCAAGAATTACAGAGTCAAGGTATAAAAAGATAAGATAATTTAATAGAAAAAATCCGAAATTATAATTTATGAATAACGGATTTTTTTATTGTATGTTGTTATTATAAAATACTATGGAATTGGTTGAGAAAATGTACCTGTTTTAAAAATATTTTTATACAGTGCTTTACCATTAATACCTTTTATATTGGATAAATTAATAGTAATTATTCCGAGTTTTAATTTGTTATTTTTAAATTTATCATTATCTTTTATAAGTATTATTCTTATTATTTTTTCTATATCATTTTTAGGTGTAAATGATAAATTAGTGAAATCTTTATTCGGTATAACTTCATAATAATTAACATCATACATTTCTTTTAATTTATTAACATAATTTTCTATTTCAATTCTAGTTCTAAAACCATTATGTGCTACAGGTATGGGAAATTTATCCTCATCCATAAACATAAATAAATCAAGCGGCGTGTCATAATTATTATGATAATCAATTAAGTCATAATAAAATGAGTTTCTTAAATTTAATTTTTTTATTTCTATTTTTGTACCTAACTTTTCTATTTCTATGTCATCAATATATTTAGAAATTAGTTTTTGTTTATTTGTTTTATCTAAATAATTCCAACGAACAAACAAATCAATTATATTTTCAGGGTGAAGATAATCTTCTATTTCTTTTTTATCTTTAATAAGCAATAAATCATCCATAGTAAAGTTTAAATTTTCATATTGTTTGCTATCTTGCTCTTGTTTTTCTAGTACTTGTCTTTTATATTCTATTTGTTTTAATTCATTATCAAATTCATCCAGTTTAACTATACCTTTAATGTATGCTGTTTTAATCCTATCTTTTTCTTTATCTAGTTCTTTTAATTCCTTTTTATAATCTATTTTATTATAATCAAGTTTTGACTTTATAAAAGGCGTATAATAGTCGTTAAATAGGTCATCTATATAAACAAGTGCTAATAGTTCTAAAAGAATCAAATCTTCAATAGAATCTTCTTTTAAATTAATTTTACAATGATTACATTTATAGTAGTAATACTTTTTATTAAGTTTCTTTTTAACACTAGCTTTACCACCAAAATAATTACCACATTTAGAACATTTTAATTTGTTAGTAAAAAGATATGTTGAAGTTCTTTCATAGTGTCTTGCATTTCTTAATTTTTGATATTGACAAGATTCCCATTTATCTTTATTAACTAAAGGTTCAACTACATTTTCATAATATGTTGGATGTTTAGTTCTTTTACCATGAATATAATCACCTTTATATATTTCATTAGATAATATCTTTTGAATAGTAGAATCTCTCCAAGTTTTACCTAAAACATTTTCTTTATTGTAGATGTTTGCTATTTTTTGGTGACTTTTACCTTCTAAATATAAATCAAAAACTCTCACTACAATATCTTTTGTAAGTGGATTGGGAACTAACTTTTTATTTTCTCTTTTATAACCCAGTGTAGTTCTACTTGGCAAGTGTCCTTGTTTAATTGCACCTGCTAATCCGACTTTAGTTCTTTCAGAACATTTT
>OJAW01002018.1_pt1 | contig 10778 bp, 8 predicted proteins | sample 1589151 | NCBI WGS metagenome assembly OJAW01 (sample SAMN03283290) | human gut metagenome | biome: human-associated habitat; material: feces | host: Homo sapiens | place: Peru | collected 2012 | reverse complement strand
TACAACTTCCACCCCGGCAGCCACACGGGACAGGGCACAGAGACCGGCATCGCCCTGATCGCCGAAACGCTGAACGCCATCCTGACGCCGGAGCTCCGCACCACCGTACTGCTGGAGACCATGGCCGGAAAGGGCACGGAGGTGGGCGGCACGTTTGAGGAGCTGCGGGAAATTCTTGACCGGGTGGAGCTTTCCGATAAACTGGGCGTGTGTCTGGATACCTGCCATGTGTCCGACGCCGGGTACGATATCATCCACGATCTGGACGGGGTGCTGACAGAGTTCGACCGGGTGATCGGCCTTGACCGACTGAAGGCCGTCCACGTCAACGACAGTCTCAACCCCTGCGGCGCGAAAAAGGATCGCCATGCCCGCATCGGCGAGGGCTTTCTGGGGCTGGACACCTTCCGCGCCGTGGTGAACCATCCCGCCCTGCGGGGACTTCCCATGGTGCTGGAGACCCCCAATGAGCTGCCCGGCTACGCCAAAGAGATCGCCCTGCTGAAAGAGCTGACCACATTCTGACAAAGGAAACTGCCACTATGTTCAAACACATTCTTATCGTCTTTTTCGTCTCCATGGTGCCGCTGATCGAGCTGCGGGGCGCGATCCCCTACGGCGTGCTGTATGGCCTTCCTCTGTGGCTGACCTTCGTGGTGGCCATCGTGGGCAATATGTTCCCGGTGCCGGACTGCCGGGTGCCAGGGCATCAGCTTTTCCAGCTCCTCATGGGTCGGAGATTTGCCCAGATAGGGCAGCATACTCAGCACCAGCAATAGATACCCATAAGGCTCAATGCCGTTGGCCTTGGCCGTTTCCACCAGCGAATACACAATGGCACTGGATTCCGCGCCCTTGACACTGTCGCAGAACAGCCAATTCTTTCTTCCCACCACAAAGGGCCGGATCGCGTTCTCAGCCAGATTATTGGAGATAGGGACATCTCCATAGTCCAGAAATGCCATAAGCTGCTGTTTCCGGTTCAGGGAATACCGTACCGCATCCTCCAGCTTGCTGCCCTTTTCCGGGTGGATCGATTTCAGCCATGCAAAATACTCCTCCAGAAGGGGCAAAACCACATTCTGGCGGTACTCTTTCCGAGCCTTGACATCGGCATATATGTATTTCTTCTCCAGAGAGAACAGCTTCGTGCAATACCGAAATCCTACGGCGGCTTTGCTGGTTTTCACAGTTGCGCCGTCTGGCATGGCCTCCCGCCATTTTCGCCTGGCATGGGCCCAGCAGCCGCAGTGGGTCACCTTCTGCACCTGATTGTATCCTGCGTAGCCATCCGTTATCAGGCATCCGCTAAAGCCTTTCAGAAAGCTCTCCGGGCGTTTGCCGCTCCGGTCAGGCTGGTACTCAAAGATGCGAATATGCTGGCTGCTGTATTCTCCGCTGGCATAGAGCCACATTCTGGATTCTGAGGCGGCAGGCTTGTTGTCCTCTTTCAGCACCTGCACCACTGTTTCATCCGCGTGGATCACGGATTGTTCCAGAAGCTGCCGCTTCATATGCTTGTACAGCGGCTTCAGCCAGCTCTGGGCACACCGGATCACCCAGTTGGCCATGGTGGCCCGGCTCAGCTCCACACCCTGTCTCGCCCAGATCTTCTCCTGCCGGGCCAGAGGAACTCCGTCCACATACTTCTTCGTCATAACATCTGCCACAGTAGAGGGAGATGCCAGAGAGTGCTTCATAAGAGGAGGCGGCGTTCTGGTGGTAATGATATGGGCAAAGCCGGTATCCTTCTCACACTTGTCGCAGGCATAGGTGCAGCTGTAGTATTCCAGAATCTTCTCAGACTGCGGGATAATGATGAGTTCCCTGCGGACGAGCTTCTTACCAATGAGCTTAAAAGTGCCGCCGCACTTGTCACAGGTAAGCCTGGATTCCGGAAGGTCAATTATAATTTCTTCTACAGGAAGATTCTTTGCCAGCTCGTCAATGGTTCTTTTCTTCTTCCGGGCATGCGCTTTTACGGTAAGGGTTTCCTCCGTAGGTTCCTCCGCCTTGCTGTCCTGACAGATCTCCGCCTCATTGAACAGGCTCATTTGGTCTTCGCTCAGAACATAGCTCTTCTTCTCACTGGACTGGCCGAAGCGGGCTCTCTGCGCATTGGCAAGGATCTCATTCATGTGTTCCAGTTTCCGCTTCAGCTCCGCGTTTTCCTTCTGCAGTGCTTCTACAGACTGGGTCAGCGGGCGGATGAGCTCCGCAACTTCCGCGGCAGTATATGTAATTTTCCTGTCTGCTGCGGCCATGAATTCTCCTCCCAAAAGCAACTTTAACCTGCCTTTATTATACCATAAAGGCAGGTTAAAGTACAGAAATATATGCAATTTTCAGAACATTTTTGTCAGAATAGATCCCTTGGTTTTCCTTTGCGGATAGCCGTTTTCTGCTCGATCCGAAGCCCTTCCATGAGCCAGCGGAAGCTCTGGGGATCCAGTAACCGCAGTTCTGCTTCTGACCTGGGCCATTGAAATCTCCCGTTGGATAACCGTTTGTACAGAAGGATATATCCATCGCCGCACCAGTACAGAGCCTTGATTCGATCCGTTCGTCTGCCGCAGAACAGGAACAGACTTTCTTCGTCAAAATGACTGCCATACTGCTGCTTCACAACTGCGGCAAGGCCGTCGATCCCAAGACGGAGATCTGTATAGCCGCAGGCAATATAGAAATTCCGGACTTTTGTCAGATCTATCATAGCGATTGAATGGACCGAAGCAGTGCAGCGACAGCCGCAATATCCACACCGACCGGCAGCTTCAATTCTGCACCCCGGTATTGGATCTGAAGAATCTCCGTTGAAGTCACAGAAGATTCCAGCTGCACGATCTGAGGCCCGGCAGCTTCTGCCATCTGACTGCGGAGTTTCCGGAGCCAGTAGTAAAAGCTTTTCTCGGAAATCCCACGCCGCCGGCAAAACTCCCGTTTTGTCAGTCCACTGTTGCTGCATTCCTGAATAAGCATTCTCCATGTCTGCGCCCGATAGTCGTCCCGCACTGCCAATACATCTGCCATTTGATAGCATCTCTCCCTCCTTCTCGAAAAACTCACCGTGCGTTTTTCAAGTTTTGGGATATTATCTCACATCGTTGGCCGGGATTCTAGGCGGGTGATTATTGTGCGCTTACTGAAATGCCGCTTGCATTTGGAGATGTTCGCAGTCCCCATTTATGCTACCTGCAGGAGACTGGGGGTGCCAAACATAGCACACTTGATGTCCTGTGGCGCAGCAAAAAAGCAACGGATACCCGTTGCCATCTCCCCTATATGTTCCGTTGCAACGCAATAGCCCTTGACCGCATCCGTGTCTCGCAGTCAAGGGCTATTGATCCATCTTGGGCTCAGTCATCATTGGGTTCCTCACGTTTCTACAGATTATGGCATCTGCCGCCGTCTCTAGTTTCACTCCCGCTCTATCTGAAAACACCGCTGTGCGGTGGAACACCGTAAAGGCCGATGGGCTTTTGAGAGTGCTGAACATTCAGGTGATGCCATCTTCCCGTTACCTTGGCAGTAAAGGGGAACTCATCAGGTCATTGGATTCACCTCTTCCTATACTTTATCGGTATCTTTATTATAGCAAATTATTTTCAGAAAACAATTCGCAAAACAGCAAAAATAGTACGGCTAAATTTGGATAGTGTTCCGAAATGTTATATAATCCACTTTTTGAATTGACATAAAGTCACCATTTGATATAAAATTAAAGTGTTGTGAGGTTTCCTGTGCAGGTGGTATGCCATGGCGGAAAACGCCCTCCGTTGAAATCTCGCCATCATTGCTCAATAACAGCGGAAGGGTCTCCTAAAGAGACCCTTCCGCTGTTATTGAGCAGAATCTTTTTTCGGAGCAGACCGCAAATGAGCCGCTCTTTCTTTTTGTGAAGCCGCAATTGCCATCATGTGGTCGTACATCTCATCCCCAACACACTTTCTCGCGTACTGACACCATTGCACACAGCTCAACGTGTCATTATACGCAATGAACCCGCAGGTCTCGCATGCCATCTGCGTGTCTATAGAGAACAGCTCAATGATGCTCCCGCAATTCGGGCAGATCTTTTCGATGATCGTAGGGGTACGCGGCTTACCCTGGCAGCCACTCAGCATAGAGAGGAACCCTTCGACCGCAGGGCAAAGGCCTGCGGCCGCCTTTCTTGTGTTCTTTCTTGTGTTATTATATATTACGATTGCCTAGGGTGCACCCAATATCATAGGGGTGCACCTCTGTGGAAAACGACGCAAGCGTCTCGCCAGCCTAATCCCGGTATTCCGGCAGTCCATCTACCACGTCATAATCATAATCTGCGGTACGCCGAAGCTGCTCGTTTGTATGGGTGATCTTATCAGACATGCTCTCCAAGAATTTCCGCAGCAGCTTCACGCCAACGGCGGGATGCCGCTCCAGCAGGTCATTTAGCCGGGTTTTGCCAATGCACAGCAGCTCCGTAAACTCCGTGGCAACGCCGCTGAGCCGAAATACATTGCGTGTCAGACAGTTCTCTCCAATGAAGCTGCCGACGCCCAGCGTGGCCATCTCCAGCGGAGCGGCTCCACTGTTGTTCTCCCGATTGGCCACCAGCCGGATAGTTCCCTTCAGAACAAGGCAGACCTCGTCATTATGATCCCCGCTGGCGAATACCGTTTCATTTTCATAATAGGTTTTTACATGGCAATAGTCTCGTAGAATAGCGCGATCCTTCTCGGTAAGGTCTGACAGCACCGGCAGCTTTGTCAGGATCAGCAGCACATCCGCCTCGCTGAGCTTCCTGCGGTGCTCCTTGTCCAAATGGATCTCCGGCGCGGAAATATTGTGCCGCTCCAGAATGGCCCGAACGGCGTACCGCTCTTTTCTGACAAGGGCAATCAGCCTTTCCCATTCCGTCTGCACGTCCAGATAGGCGCGGAATGCGTTAAAGACAGGCTGGGCGTCATGTTTGGCAAGGTATATGTTCTGCATGGCTTCCATTGCCGCCGCCGGGTCGTTTTCCGCCAGATACTGGGTGGCCAGCATCATGCTGCTCCGGTAGATTTTCTCCTCCAGATCCTCTTTCAGAAACGCGCCGGGATAGGGATCCAAGTCCTCGGGGTCGACCCTGACCAGATTGCTTGTCTTATACTGTGAGGTCATCTTGGCCCGCTGGTAGACGAAGCGGTAAATATCCTCCCGCATACGCATCCACTGGGGATGGGTTTTAGGCTGCGGCAGGTGCCTGATGGATAGGGTGTTATCCAGAAAGAAGCTGAAGCCGAACATTCTGCTGTTGATCAGATAGTCGATATCTTCACCTCTTTTGACCAACGGGTCAAAGGGGACACATTCAAACATCTCTCTGTGCAAAATCATGGCGCCGCCAAAGGCAAAGGGGGTCCGTTTCAAGCGTGGACCGCTCCCAATGATCTGGTCAAACGCCTGCGCCTTGCTTCCAAAACGATCCCAATAAGTCATCCACGGCTCCGGCGTCACATCATCATAGTACCGGCCCTTTCCGTTAAGATAGTAGCCCGCCACGCCGTGTACCACATCACCATACACTCTGCGCCCAAGGAATTCCAGAGAACGGGGCACAAAATCCGGAAGCTCAAAAACCTCGTCGTCATCGATCAGCAGCGCGGCGTCAGCCGTCAGAATGGTGGCCGCCAGCAGACACATATTCCGCACATTGGAATATCCGAACATGGATAGCAGTGCCGCCCCCCTGTCACCAAGACCCGCACCCTTCAGGATGCGGGAAATGGCGGCAAGATCGCCTGCCGTAAAGAGATACGTCTCCGCCCGTAGCTTCACGCGCTTGACGATACGGTAAACCTGTTCATAGGCGGCATCCTCCACATCAGGTGTTGTAGGGCAAATCAGGATCACCAGCTTGAAGTCTTTTTCCTGAAACTGCTTCATACTGACAAGGGTTCGCTCCAGAGTACCCTCCTGATCAACCGGAGTGGGGTGATCGTAGACGGCATCCCCCTCCTGCCAACACTTGCCGGAGCTCCTGCACCAGTAGGTGGGTATGATCATCGTTTTTCTCATGGCCGCTTTCCCCCTACCACGCATTGCGGTAAAACTGCAAGGAACCATAAAGCCGAAGCAGATTTTGCAGGTATGTTGCCTGGGTGTAGCCGTTTCGCGCATAATCCGCAATGGTTTTTCTGCGCTCTGGCTCTTGTTCGTTGCGTAAAAGCTCATCTAAAATAGCTGCGTAAAGCTCCTCCTCGTCGTCGATCGCCACGAGCGTACCCACCCGGTTGTTAACAAATTCCGGCAAGCCGCCCGCGTTCGTCGCTACCACCGGTGTACCGCAAGCCATGGCTTCCAGGGCGACAAGGCCAAAAGGCTCCTTGCGGGAAGGAATGACAAACACATCTGCGGCACAGTAGAGTCTGCGCAGCTCCTCCTGTGTTTTGTGGCCCAGGAAGTAGGTCGACTTCAAGCCCAGCAGCTGCGAGAGATCCATCAGCTCCTCTCGCTCCTGCCCATCGCCTGCAATCAAGGTAAGAATCCTGGGAGATTCCTGCTCCTCGTAATAGCGCGCTGCGGACAGAAGATTTTCTACGCCCTTGAAGGTGGTGAGTTTCCCTGCAAAGAGTACGATCTTCTCTCCGTTATAGGGGATGTTCATCTGGGTGAGAAGCGATGTGCGATCCACATCCTCAGGATAGAATACATCCTCATTATACCCGTTTGGCAACAGTGAAATCTTCGCGCAGGCTTCCGGGAAGTTCTCCAGCACCGCATCTCTGTTGCTGCTGGAGATAGCAATGATTTTTGTGCAGTGCTTAACGGTTTCCTCCGCAAAGCCTCGGAATCCCGGCCATTTGACACAGCCCATAAGGTCTGTCCCATGGGTGGTTACCACAGTGGGGATATGGTGCTTTACCGCCAGCCAGGAGAGGCACCAAATATGCTGTGCATGAATAATATCCGGCTGAAATTCCATAACAGCCTTTTGGATCGCCGCGTCAAACGCCGCCAGATATTGCGCGAACTCTTCGCTGCTCAGGTCGGCAAAGGTGGTCGTGCTTCGGGGATGGGTGGTGAAGCACGGAAAATTAAAGGGTAAATGCTCCTTTTTCGTTCGCCTTTTTGCACCCTTCGCGGAAAACATAACCGGAATAAGCCGCACTCCGGGAATATCTGTCGGCGGAGTATTTTCTGGGAATACCGCGCATACTTCATGCCCCTGTTTTGTCAGATGCGCCGCGATATTTTTTGTATATGTGCCGCTGCCAGAGCCCTCCAGCGGGAAATGGTTCACCATCAAAACTTTCATCGTTCAAACCACCTTTCCATAAAATCGTCCCAGGCCCGCTTCGCTCTTGTATATTGCACGACCATATCCGGCAGGCAGGCCTCCGCCGCCTGCTGAATGTTTGGAAGGTCGAGGAACCGAGAATCCTGTGTATATCGGAACAAGGCTCTTGCCCCCACCTCTAATTGCTCCGCGCGCCAGTCAAAGTGGGACGCATCATATCCGGTTTGCCATCGGAGAAATACGTTCCGTCCGATCCATCCGGTACAAGCATAGTAGAGCCGATCACGGATACGGCTATCTGTCCGCAGCTCCGGAACCGCGGGATAGTCGCCATAGGTATCATGGAAGATATGAGCCCCGATATCGAGGCAGTTGATTCTATTCTTCGCGGCGGCAAGGCCGAGAAAGGTATCTTCTCCCCTCGCAAGGAAGGGAACCCCATTATAGAAAAAATATGGTGAGAAAAAAGGCGGCAGTGTGGGAAATGCTCCCATCCTGATCCCAAGATTCCCACCCAGCACTTTAGTGGTGGACACCGGCTCCGGCATATCCGCACCTTGAAGGACAAGTCCGCGATGCAGCTTGCTGTCGTGCCAGAAAAGACACATTTCCTCTTTATGAAGTCCGTACAGCAGCGCAGACATTCCGTCAAAGTCCGCCGGTGGCAGGATACTGTAACCGGAATAGTCGCTGCTGGTAATATCCGCGCCCATTTCCATTCCCCGCAGATGCGCTCCCACAAAGTCGATCTCCTCCAAACAAACCGTTCCGTTCTCCCTCCGGCGCAGCACCGCCGGCTGTACGTCAGAATCCACAAAGATAAGTACATCTATCTTCTCAAAGAGTGCTTCCAGCAGAACGTGATTGCGGTTAAATCCGTAGGGAATCAGCCCTCGTCCATCCAACAACGGGCAGTAAAGCAGATCGGATATCGAGTTTTGCCGCAGATTGAGATATCCCAATTCCCATTTGGCTTTTTCATAGTCGTGCAGTTTTACCAACGAGAGCCTAGCGCGTCCCTCCAGCATCTGCACCGCCGTCCAATCGAATCGATGTGAATAAGCAACGATTACGTGGCTGATCTCGTGGCCAAACTTTTCCGCATTATCCAGAAATGCCAGAATCGGTTCCGCTGAGACGAAGTCTCTGACGATCATTCCCAGCGCAACGCTTCCCAGAGTCGTCCTCATGATAGTCTACCTCCTTTCAATGAACGGGTTTACATCGAGAATAAAAAAGGCCGCGCAAATTTTCCGGGTACTGCTCTCACGCAGAAACACCGAGAAATCTGAACGGCACAACATATACAATATGTATTCAATTTGCTGTCGCTATTTAGGACATGGCCGGTCAGTATCAAAAACGATCGGTCTTCTCTGCCTGTATCAACCTTTGCTGCACACTGTCCCGCGAATGTGGTCTCCTCCCGCCTGTTGATATCATTATACCAGCATAGATCAGGAGTTGCAATTACAAAACATCAACAAAACGGTTGCAGTTGCAGGATATGCACCGCAGAAGCAAGGTGGCAAAACACACAGGGCGCAAGTAGCCCTTCAAAATTTCCCCAAAATGTTGCTTTACCAACAGAAGATAGGTTATCCATAAAGTATAATGACATTATCCCCCTCAGTATCTTTCTCCATACGAGAAAGCTATCCCTTCCCTCTGATGCCAGCAGGTGCGGCGATTGGTCGTATCTGCTGGCATTAGTATGGGGTTTGTTAACGTTTTATTTCAAGCGAATCGCCGTGCCGATCGCAGCAATCATTTTTCTTCGTTATTGCGGCTCGCTTTCAGAAGCATCTTTACGCCTCATGATCCATCCACTGACACTTCCGGGAACAGGCGGATAAGGAAGAAGATTTACATTGATAAACCAGGCAATAAGAACGGCAAGGATCGTCTGAATCGCTCTCATGAAGGAGTACAGGTACATACTGCTTTCAAAATGGCTGACGATCAAAACGATATAGATTGCAGTTGCCAGCCCGCAAAACGCATGGCATCCCAGTAATTCTGCCGCGCATAGGACAAGCAGGCTTCCCGCCAGCAGAATAGCCGCCTCCACCCAATGCCGGTAGGCTTGCGCCGGCAACTGCCCCCAGAGCCAGTCGGTCAAGAACATGATAGGGAGTCCCACACCAACGGCGGTCAACGTAGCCAAAATACGCATCTTTCCGTTTTCCTTTGTTTTTTCAGAGGTTTCACGAATTTCCATCATACCATAGATGTAGATGAAAATCGGATGCACCTCCAGTCCCAGTACAAAAAGGCGTATCAGCTGCCAAAGGCAGAAGCCGCAAAAAATAGCCAGAATACTCTTGACTTTCCGCATCCCCACATGCGGGTGCATGTGATGGTGGGTATCTTTCCCATCAGGATGTGTGCTACCGCAATCCCCCGGCATGTTGGACATAAGAGGCCTCCCTTCCGATTCTGTGCCGTAGCAGAACACCATCAGCCCGTTTTTTTCTCAAATTTCCCGCCCGGGCAGCGGCAAAGCGGGCAGAGATATCCTTCCAGAATGGTCTCGCCGGAATAGTGATAGCCGCAGACAGGACAGATCCATCCCGCATCTTCCCGCATCGTACGGTAAACCGTGGCGGTAGGCGGTGGGGCAAAGGCCCCCTTTCGCAAAAACTCATCCATTGTCATAAGCCGCGCGTTGCTGAGTGTTTGTCCGTCTACAGCGTCGCAGATAAACAGATAATAATTCTTGACAGGGATTGTTTCCGTCACCTTCAAGCTGGCCCATGCGGCAATTCTGTCTGTAAGATAGGGATTGCCAAAGGCGTCCCGCTGCACAGGCAATCCCGCAAACTTGTCCGCCACACGGCTGGAGCGATAGCCGAAAACGCTCAGCAACTCACGGCTGGCATCCTGCGCAGCCATGGATACCGTCAGTGTGCCGGCTTTCAGCAGCGCTTCGCAGGTACGGTTATCCCTGTTGAGTACGACAGCGCACTTTTGAGGGCTGCCGCTGGTGATCTGGAAAAAAGAGCTGATCAGACACCCATAGTTACGCCGTTACGTCCGCCCTCAAAAACTCCTACAACATAGAGACCGTAATTGAGTTTATCAAATACCATACGATCCATTTTGAGTCCTCCCTCCTGTAAACATTTTACATTTTAAGAGTAGTTTATCTTAATAAGATAGCATAGTGCATGGAGAAAAGCCGTTGTCAGAGCAACGGAGCGGTGTAGAAAAAACTTCTACACTATCCTCAAGCGGAGAGTATTCTCAAGATATTGACAAGAAATTAACAATCTGTATAATGAAAGTATCTCTCGCAGCGTTCCCTGGGGCAGGGATAAGGTCGGCAGGGATGCGCAAGCTATGGTGACAGGTGACGATGGGTGTTTTGTCAATGAGCAGGCAGCAGTTTTCTTTGTCTGACAGCCAGGCTTAAATAATCAAAAAAGATAGGAGGACATGACTATGAAGGGTTTTGCCATGCTGAAGATCGGCGAGGTCGGTTGGATCGAAAAGGATCGTCCACAATGCGGGC
>OJAW01002013.1_pt1 | contig 10807 bp, 8 predicted proteins | sample 1589151 | NCBI WGS metagenome assembly OJAW01 (sample SAMN03283290) | human gut metagenome | biome: human-associated habitat; material: feces | host: Homo sapiens | place: Peru | collected 2012 | reverse complement strand
AGCTGCCGAAGATTTAAAAACAAGGCCTTCACAAATAGAAAATATTGAAAGTGGAAATATGGATGCTTTTAAAGATGTTTTTTATCTAAAATATTTTATCCGTGATTATTCTAAATATTTAGGACTTGATTACGAAGATATGGTTGATGAGTTTAATGAGTATCTATTTGACTTTACATCTAAAATATCAATTGATGATATAAAAAATGCACATAAAAAAACACTTAAAGAAGAAGGAGAGAAAGAAGAAAGAATTATGTCTCCTTATACGATAGATCGAGAAAGTAAGTTTTTTATACCTAGATGGTTAATGTTTACTTTAATTGGGATATTAGTTGTTGTGATTGTTATTTTTGTTGTAACAATAAATAATAATAAAAGTAACGATAAAAAACAAAATAATAAACCAAATTTAATTAACTAGGAGGCTTTATGAATATACCTAATAAATTAACTATTTCTAGAATAGTTATGTCAATATTAATTGTTATTATTTTATTAATACCATTTGATGCAATTGGAATGCCACTTCCAAAGTTATTTGTTAATGAACTTATTGTTATAGATTTAAAATATATAATTGCTGGTCTTTTGTTTGTATTTGCTTCACTTACAGATTTACTAGATGGCTATTTGGCAAGAAAGAAAAAGCGCGTTACAGATTTAGGAAAAATGCTTGATGCTATTGCCGATAAAATACTTGTAAATCCTGTTTTAATTATTTTGGCAGCAACAGGATTTATTCATCCTATTACTCCTGTTTTATTAGTTATGAGAGATAGCATAGTTAATGCTCTTAAAATGGAAGCAAGCAGTCATGGCAAAGTAATTGGAGCTATTAAATTAGGCAAAGCCAAAACAGTATGTTTAATGCTTGGTACTATTCTTACATTATTTTATAATATGCCATTTGAATTTATTGGTATTAGTGTAAATAAGTTTTTACTATACTTTGCATGTATTATGTCTATTATTTCAGCATGTCAATACTTTGCTATGAATAAGAAATTAATTTTTCCAAAAAAAGAAATTGAAGACTAGAGTTAGGTAGAAAAATCCTTTTGTTATAAGGATTTTTTCTTTTTGGAGAAAGTAGTTGGAAGAATTATACAAAACATTTGTTCGTAAAAGTGTTGCATTTTATTTTTAATTATTATACAATAATGGTGTAAGTTATTTAACTAGGAGGCAAACTATATGAAAACGGTTAATAAAGAAGTGTCTAAAGATAAGGCTTTAGAACAAGTAATGAATGATATTGAAAAACAATTTGGTAAAGGTTCAATAATGAAACTAGGAGATAGTAAACATATGGAAATCGATGTATGTCCTAGTGGTTCATTATCTCTTGATATAGCATTAGGAATAGGTGGATATCCTAAAGGAAGAATTATAGAAATATATGGTCCTGAGTCAAGTGGTAAAACAACTTTTGCTCTTCATGCAATTGCAGAGGCCCAAAAATTAGGAGGACGTGCAGCATTTATTGATGCAGAGCATGCACTTGATCCAGTTTATGCGGAAAGACTTGGTGTTGATATTGATGAGTTGTTGTTATCACAACCAGATACTGGTGAACAGGCATTAGAAATTTGTGATGCTTTAGTTAGAAGTGAAGCAGTTAGTATTATTGTTATAGATTCAGTTGCGGCTTTAGTTCCACAAGCAGAAATTGACGGGGAAATGGGAGATTCTCATGTAGGTTTACAAGCAAGACTTATGTCTCAAGCCTTAAGGAAATTATCTGGTACTATTAATAAAACTAACACGACTTGTATTTTTATAAATCAATTACGTGAAAAAGTAGGAGTTATGTTTGGAAATCCTGAAACTACTCCAGGTGGAAGGGCGTTAAAGTTCTATTCTTCTATTAGGCTTGATATTCGTCGTAATGAACAGTTAAAAATGGGTGATGGTATAGTAGGTAATAAGACTACTATTAAAGTAGTTAAGAATAAAGTTGCTCCACCATTTAAAACTGCTGTTGTTGATATTATGTATGGCGAAGGTGTTTCTCGAGAGGGTGAAATTATTGATTTAGGAGTAGAGGCTGGTGTAGTTGAAAAGACTGGTGCTTGGTATTCTTATAAAGGTGAAAAACTAGGTCAAGGTAAAGAAAATGTTAAACTTTTACTAAAAGAAAATACAGAATTGCGTGATGAAATAGAACGACAAGTACGTGAATACTATGATATTGCTTTACCTAGTAAAGAAGATAGTTCATCTAAAAAATAATTTCTTGACATATATTATTATGGAGGTTACATTATGAAAAAATTGAATGAAATTATTGATTGTGACTTAGATATATTAATTTCAGGTATTTCTGATGATTCTAGAGATATTAAAGAAGGATATTTATTTGTTGCGACTAGAGGTTTTAATGTTGATCATTTTGATTATATAGATAAGGCTATTGAAAATGGTGCAGTGGCAGTTATAAGTGATAGAGAAATTAGTTTTGATATTCCACATGTTGTTGTGGAAAAAGATATTAATAAACTTTATCCGGAATTGTGTAGAAAATTTTATGGAGTAGATACTTCCAAACTTTCGTTAATTGGAATTACTGGTACTGATGGTAAAACTACATCGGCTACGATTGTTCAAAAAATATTAAATGATAGTGTAGGATGTGCTTATATTGGAACTAATGGCCTTTTTGTAAATGGTAAGACTTACCATATAAGTAATACAACTCCATGTATTTCTGAATTGTATGGTTGTTTGTCAACTGTGCAAGATAATTCATGTCAAAAAGTTGCTATGGAAGTGTCTAGTGAGGCATTATTACATGATAGAGTTCAAGGACTTAAGTTTTCAATAGTTGCTATTACAAATATTACTGAAGATCATTTGAATGTTCATAAAACTATTGAAAACTATAGAAAATGCAAATTTAAGATAGTTGACTACTTGACAGATAATGGCGTTGCTATTGTAAATGGTGATGATGAAAATTGTCGAAATTTACATGTAAATAATTTAATAAAATTTGGTTTTGATAATGACAGTGACTATGTAATATCTGATTTTGTAGAAGATAAAAATGGTGTAAAATTTAAGATTAGACATAAAGAGAGTACATATGATATTTCTAGTCAGTTATTTGGTAAATATAATGCTTATAATATTACACTAGCATTTATTATTGGATTATTAAATAATATTGAAGCAGATGTATTAATTGCTAGAATTAGAGATATATCTTTTATAACTGGCCGAGGAGAAAGACTTGAATTTGGTCAGAAGTTTGAAATTATTTTGGATTATGCTCATACTTATAATGCTATTTTAAATTTACTTGATTCCGTTAAAGGTAAGTATAAGAGAATTATTACTGTTACTGGGGCTGCTGGTGGTAGAGAAAAAGAGAAACGTTCTAAAATAGGTAAAATGGTTTTAGAAAAATCTGATTTAGTTATTTTTACAATGGATGATCCTAGATGGGAAAGTGTTGATGATATTATTGATGACATGATTGGAGAATGTAAAAATACTAATTATGAGAGAATTAATGATCGAATTGAAGCAATTTCGCATGCTTTTGAGATTGCTAATGAGGAAGATGTAGTTTTGGTTATTGGTAAGGGACGTGATGATTACATGGCTCTTGGAACTGAGAAGATTCCTTATTGTGATTATGATGTTATAAAAAAATATTTTAATAAATAAAATTGGCACAAGTAGTTGTGCTTTTTCTTTTCCTTGACAAGACTTTAAAATAAAATTACAATATAATTAGATTATGATTTTATGGTCTAGATGGAGGAATGTTATGAATGATAATACATTATTCTCCATTTTACTTGTAGCACTTGGATTGCTAGTTGGATTTATTATAGCATTTGTTATAAATAGTTTGAAAGTTAATAAGGCCACTAAAAAAGCAGAGGCTTTGATTAACCAGGCTAGAAAAGATGTTGAAAAAATTAAGAGAGATGCAGCAATTGAACAAAAAGAAGAAGCACATAAATTAAAAATGGATTTGGATAAAGAAATTCGTGAGAAGAAAGAGGAATTAAAATCATCTGAGGCACGTTTGCTTCAACGTGAGGCAAATTTAGATAAACGTGATGAAATGTTTCAAAAACGTGAAGCAGCTTTAGATGAAAGAGATGATAAACTTTCTGAAAAACAAGTTGAAATCCAAAATGAGAAAAGTAAAGTGGAGGAAATTAAAAAAGAACAATTAGAATTGTTAGAAAAAATTTCCGGTTTTAGTAAGGAAAAGGCTCGTGATTTAGTTATGAGTCAAGTAAAAGAAAATATGAGTAAGGAGATTGCTGAATATATTAAAGAAGCAGAAGATGAAGCAAAACTTACTGCGGATAAAACGGCAAGAGAACTTATTGTTACTTCAATGCAAAAGTATGCTGCTGATATTGCTAATGATCAGACAGTTACAGTTGTAGATTTACCTACTGATGAAATGAAAGGTAGAATTATTGGTCGTGAGGGACGTAATATTAGAACAATAGAGGCTATTACTGGTGTTGATTTAATTATTGATGATACACCTGAGGCTGTAGTTATTTCTAGTTTTGATCCTTTACGTAGAGAAATTGCTAGAGTTACATTAGAGAACTTGATAAAAGATGGACGTATTCATCCTACAAGAATTGAAGAGTTATATGATAAAGTTTGTAAGGATATGAAACAGAAGATTATTGAGTATGGGCAAGAAGCAACATTTGAACTTGGACTTACTAAGTTTGATCCAACTTTAATTGAAATAATTGGTAAATTACATTTTAGAACTAGTTATGGTCAAAATGCTTTACAACATTCTATTGAAGTTGCTCATTTATCCGGTCTTTTAGCAGCAGAACTTGGAGAAAATGTTACTTTGGCTAAGAGAGCAGGATTATTGCATGATATTGGTAAAGCAATCGATCATGAAATTGAAGGTAGTCATGTTGAGATTGGTGTTGATTTAGCAAAGAAATACAACGAAGATGAAGTTGTTATTAACGCTATTGCTTCACATCATGGAGATACTCAGGCTACTAGTGTAATTGCTATTATAGTGGCTATTGCTGATGCTTTATCAGCATCTCGCCCTGGGGCACGTAATGATTCATTAGAAAATTATATTAAGAGATTATCACAACTTGAAGAAGTTGGTAATAATATACCTGGTGTTGAAAAGACATTTGCTGTACAAGCAGGTAGAGAATTACGGGTTGTTGTTAAACCAGAAGAGGTTGATGACTTAGGTGCTCATAAGATAGCAAGAGAAGTAAAAGAACAGATTGAGGCTAATATGAAGTATCCTGGAACAATTAAAATTACTGTAGTTCGTGAAACTAGAGCACAAGAAGAGGCTAAATAAGTCTCTTTTTTTTCGGAAAAGTTTTATTTTTTTATAATAATATAAGTAGGAGATGATTTACTTGAAAAATTATTTAAGCAAGAATCGACTTTTTCTTTTCTGGAATGTAGGAAAATTTGCTTTTGAAATGCAGAAAAGAAGAGGAGTCGAAGATAAAAAAATAGCAAACTACTTACAATATTATTTTGGAATGACTGAAATGTTTTCTTGTGCTAATATTAGGAAAATGAAGTATTTTTATTTATGTTTTCCAATTTATACCAAACACCTTGAATATTTAGATTGGAATTATTATTTAAAACTTATTTCGATTAGAGATAAAAGTTTACGAATGTTTTATTATCAAGTGGCCATATTTAGTAGATGTGATTATGATACTTTTCTTAGTTTAATACAAGAAAAAAGATAACTTTCGTTACCTTTTAATATCTAATATAATTGGTAGGATTATTGGTTTTCTACCAGTTAATTCATTAATAAATGGATATAGTTGTTCTGAAATGCTTGATTTTAAATTATTATAATTTACTTTTGGTTCTTGTAAATCGGCTTTTATGATTTGTTCGGCTTTATTTTCTATTTTCTTTATTAGTTCTTCATTTTCATTTACTAGTATAAAGCCTCTTGTTGTTATGTTTGGTTTTATTAATAATTCCTTTTTATGCATATCAATATTAGCAATAACAACTAAGATACCATCGTTAGCCATGATTTTTCTATCTTTTAGAACAGCACTACCAACTTCACCAATTCTATTTCCATCTACGTATACATCGGCTCCAGGCATACTTTCACCTTTTGTGATGACATGGTTCTTTAATACTAGGGAGTCACCATTTTTTAGAATGAAAGTATTTTCTTTAGGAATACCACAGTTTATACCAATGTCGGCTTGTCTTTTTAACATTCTATAATCACCATGGAATGGCATTAAGTATTTTGGTTTGATTAATCTTATCATTAACTTAATTTCTTCTTCATTGGCATGACCAGAAGTATGTAAGTCTGTTAAAGTGTTGTTTGTATAGACTTTAACTCCTTGTAAGTATAATTTATTTATAGTTTTTGAAATACTTAGAGCATTTCCTGGTATAGCGGAAGATGAGAATATTACAATATCGTCTGGTCTTAATTTTATTTGTTTGTGAGTACCATTTGAGATTCTAGATAGAGCCGCTAATGGTTCACCTTGACTACCAGTACATAGAATTGTTACTTCACCAGGTTTTAAATTGTTAGCCTCTTCTGGTGATACTAATAATTCTTTATGATCAATATATCCTGCATTTAGGGATATGTTGATATTGTTTTCCATACTTCTACCAAATATACATATTTTTCTGTTATGTTTATAACATGTTTCAAAGATGTGTTTTACACGGTAGATGTTTGAAGCAAATGTTGCGATTATAATACGATTTGTTTTATAAGTGTCAAACATTTCTCCTAAAGTTTCATCTACAACTGATTCACTATTTGAAAAACCTTCATTTAGGGCATTTGTAGAGTCACTTATTAATAAATCTACACCTTCGTGTCCAAGACAAGCCATTTTGTATAAGTTTGCCATTGGACCAATTGGAGTAAGGTCAAACTTGTAGTCTCCAGTTGTTACAATACGGCCATCTGGTGTTTTAATACTTATACCATGTGAGTCTGGAATAGAGTGTGTAATTCTGAAAAATTCAATTTCAATATCTTTAAATTTTAATCTTGTATCCTCTGTGTAAACAAATAGATTGTCGTAACGGATGTTTTTATCTTGTAGTTTAACCGCAATTAATTCCTTGGCATGATTTGGAGCATAGATTGCTGGTATTTTGATACTTTGTAGTAAGAATGGAATACCACCAATATGATCTTCATGGCCATGGGTAATTAATAAGGCTTTTATTTTATCTTCGTTTTCTTTTAGAAAAGTAAAATCAGGTAAAACATAATCAATTCCCATAAGTTCACTTTCAGGGAAACTAACTCCGGCATCAATAATAACAATTGCGTCTTTATGCATTACACAATACATATTTTTTCCGACTTCTCCTAAACCGCCTAAAACAACAATCTTTGTTTCGTTAGGTTGTTTTTTTATCATATAATCTCCTTTCTTTTTTTTGTAAAGAACTAACTATGAAATTATACTATAAGTTTTTGTTTTTGTCTATATTTCAGGGTTAATTGTTTCTTTTTTACAGTTTGTTTGATATAATTTTATTGGGTGATATAATGGGATTTTTTAGTAAAATAAAGAATATGTTTAAAGGTAGTGAGACTACTGTAGATACTAAGCCTGAAGAGGTTTTGGATACTGGAAAGAATAAGGAAGAACAAGAAGAAGTAGTTGAAGAAAAACGTATTTTAACTGAAGAAGAGAAAAAAGAAGTAAAGGTTTATGAAAAAGGATTGACTAAGTCTCGTGAAGGATTTGTATCAAGACTTGCGGAACTTACTGGTAGATATAAAAATGTAAATGATGAGTATTTTGATGAGTTAGAAGAAATACTTATTATGGCTGATATTGGTGTAAATACAGTAATGGACTTTGTTGATAGACTTAAAAAAAGAGTTGCGAGTGAGAAGATTAGTGATCCAGAAGTTTTAAAAGAGATTATAGTTGATGAGTTATTTATTATTTACGTTAATGATAGTGTCTTGGTAAATAAAATTAATTATAATGAAGATGGACCAACAGTTGTATTATTTGTTGGAGTTAATGGAGTAGGAAAGACTACTACTATTGCGAAGATTGCTTGGAAATTAAAAAACGAAGGAAAAAAGGTTCTATTAGTTGGAGCAGATACTTTTAGGGCAGGAGCAGTTGCACAACTAAAAGAGTGGAGTGAAAAAGTAGGGGTTTCATTCTATGGAAAAGAAGAAGGTAGTGATCCAGCTAGTGTAGTTTATGATGGAGTAGTTAAAGCAAAAGATGAAGATTATGATGTTGTATTAGTTGATACTGCTGGTAGATTACAGAATAAAGTTAATTTAATGAGGGAATTAGAAAAGATGAATAAAGTTATTTCTAGTTTAATACCTAATGGTCCACATGAAACATTATTAGTAATTGATGCTACTACGGGACAAAATGGTATTAGTCAGGCTAATGCTTTTAAAGAGATTACTAATATTACTGGTATAGTTTTAACAAAGTTAGATGGTACCGCTAAAGGTGGTATTGTACTTGCGATAAAGGAATCTGTTGGTATTCCAGTTAAATTTATTGGACTTGGAGAGGCTAAAGAAGATTTACAAGTGTTTGATATTGAAAAGTATATATATGGTTTATTTAAGGATTTAATGTAGAGGTATTTTATGGAAGAAGTTATTTATTTTAATGAGTTATATGATTTATATGGAATGTTACTTACAGATAAACAGAGAGAATACTTTGAGAACTATTACTTTAATAATTTAAGTTTAGGAGAAATGGCTGATTCTTATGGAGTTAGTCGAAATGCAATACATAAACAATTAAAGATTACTACTGATAAACTTCAATATTATGAAGATAATTTAAAGTTAAAAGAGAAGACTGAGAAATTGAGTAAATTAGTTGAAGATATTAGTGATGAAAAGATAAAAAATGCAATTTTAGAATTAATTTAGACAACAGGAATTATTCTTGTTGTTTTTTTCTTGAAAACTTGGAAAAAAGTTTGTATAATCTATTATAGAATAGGGTAAAAAGGATAGATTGGAGTGGCTAGTATGTTTGATAGAATAGTTTATATTAGTGATCATTCAGCGAACGTCAAACTTGTTGACGGTTTTAATGTTGCTATGAACTTAATGAATTTACATATTATTTTTGAAGATAGCAATAAAAAAATACTAGGTGAAGTAGATGACTTAGACGGTAATCTTGTTAGAGTTAGATTTTTAGGAGAGATTGTTAATGGTAAATTACTTGGTGGTGTAATTAGAAAACCGTCTTTAGATGCTAAGATTAGAGTTATTCAAGAACAAGAAATTCCAATGATTTGTGGTCATGATGCTCAAGGATATTTAAAACTTGGAGTTAGTCCTTTTTATAATGATTATCCTGTCTTTTTAGATGTAAATAATTTCTTTAGTAATCACTTTGCTATATTTGGTAATTCTGGTTCAGGTAAGAGTTGTGGTATTTCTAGATTGTTTCAGAATATGTTTCATGATCAAAGATTATTTCCTTATAAGGCTAATATAATATTATTTGATTCATCAGGTGAGTACTATAATGCTTTTAAGGATCTGAATAGTATTAATTCTAATTATCATTATCGTTTTTATAGTACGAATGAAGTAGAGAGTAAGGGTGAAAAGTTACGTTTACCAATATTCTTACTTAATGCTACAGACTTGGCTTTATTATTACAGGCTACAAGTCATTCACAATTACCAATAATTGAGAGAATGTTAAAACTTGCTTTAGTATTTTCACAGACTGATATGGATGCTAATAATTATAAAAATCATTTGATTGCTAAAGCGATTATGACTGTTTTATATACAAATGAAACTTCTCCTAATAAGAGAAATGAGATATTTTCAATACTTGCTAGTTGTTCGACACCAGAATTTAATTTAGAGGCGGTAGTACAAGGTATTGGTTATACGAGAAAATTTAGAGAGTGTTTCTTAATAGATAATCAAGGACAATTCTCAGAGAGTGTTTTATTAACTGAGTATGTTTCTTCATTTATTAAGCCTGAGTATGATAATTATGAGCCTAAAGGGGGAGTTTATTATACTTTAGATACGTTGGAGAAAGCACTTAACTTTACTTTGATTAGTGAAGGTTGGTTACGTAACGAAAATACTTATGGTGATGCAGTTACTATTAAAGTTAGATTACATTCATTAATCGTTGGGGAAACTGCTAAGTACTTTGATTATCCTGATTTTGTTTCGTTGGAGACTTACTTATCATCAATGTTGATTAATAATGGTAATAAGTATCAGATTGTTAATATTAATTTGGATGATGTTGATGATGACTTTGCAAAAGTAATTACAAAAATTTATTCAAGACTTATTTTTGAGTTTGCTAAAGGATTAAAAGAACGTGCTAGTATTCCTTTCCATATAGTTGTTGAAGAAGCACATAGATATATTCAAAATGATACTGATAGATTCTTGATTGGTTATAATATATTTGAAAGAATTGCTAAAGAGGGACGTAAGTATGCAGTTATTTTAGGACTTATATCTCAAAGACCAGTTGAGCTTTCTGATACAGTTATTTCTCAGTGCTCTAATTTCTTGATATTTAAGATGAACCATCCAGTAGATGTTGATTATATTAGAAAAATGGTTCCTAATATTAGTGATGAAATTGTTGAAAAACAGAAGACTTTACAAGCAGGTACTTGTTTAGGATTTGGTATGGCATTTAGAATTCCGTTAATTGTTAAAATGGAAATGCCTAATCCAGCACCTTGGAGTGGTAACTGTGATGTTGTTACTATTTGGAATGGTAATAGTAATGCTGCTGTG
>OJAW01002011.1_pt1 | contig 10819 bp, 9 predicted proteins | sample 1589151 | NCBI WGS metagenome assembly OJAW01 (sample SAMN03283290) | human gut metagenome | biome: human-associated habitat; material: feces | host: Homo sapiens | place: Peru | collected 2012 | reverse complement strand
GTCTACTATGAGCATATAAAATAGTATTTTTATTATTTAAATCTTTACTATTTCTATAATCTAGGAATACCCAGCCTGCTTCATTATATTTTTTATCATATGAATGTGATAAATAATAAGAGTTATCTTTACCTTGTACAAATGGATAATTTATATTGGTATTATTTACATTGATCCACCCTACAGTATCAGCATTTTTTTCTTTTAATTTAGTTATATCTACATCAATTAAAGGGAATTTTATATAGTACCAGTAATCACTAGTAACTTCTTCTTTGGTATCATTAACTATCTCTGTATTACTATCGTCTTCCCTTAAAGTAACATTAACTGAATTGTTTATATCTTCTATTACTTTAGAGGTATCTTTATTATTTTTACCCCAAATAAGTATTTTGATTAAGCAAAATACTATTATTGCTAAAAAAATAGAAAATAATATTACTAAAATCCAAATATTTTTCTTTTTAGTTTTCTTTTTTGTATTATATATAGTATTTAAAGTATCTTGTTTTTTTACATTACTATAATTTAAACTATTATCTATAATCAAATCAGTATTCATATTATTCTGATAATAATTATTAGCATGTCTTGGAGTATATTCGTTTTCTTGATTATAGTTATTATATTCGTTATTCAAATACTATCACCATACTAATTATACTAATAAATTTAAATATTTACAAGTAATAAAAAGAAAAAGAGGAAAATTCCTCTTTGAATTATTATCTAGTTACTTTAGCAGATATTTTTTTTGAAGTAATAACTACTCCAACAACACTTATTAAGATTGCACTAATAATTAATGCTAAGTTGATATCTGAAGTAGTTGGATTCTTTTCAGGTTTAGTTTCAGTAGGTGTTTCAGTAACATTATTATATCCAACGACACCATAAGTACTTAAGTGAGATGTAGTAAATACTACTTTACCATTTTCTAATTTAGCATCTAATGTTTCAACTAATTTTCCTTCTTCATCAAAATATACTACTTTATAAGCATCATATTTTTGCTCACTTTCAGGAATTGCAATGGCAATTGTAAATTTACCATTTTCTAATTTTTCAATTCTATCATCACCATTTAAAACATCAATTTCATATAAATTAATTAATTTAACTTCTTTTGCTTTTTTATTATCTTTATATGCTTCAGTAACTTTTTCAGTACCTTTTTTAATTTCATCATCATTTTTTTCAGTTACTTTTAAACTTAAATCATTTCTAATAGCTTCTTCACTTTCAAAAATAACTTTTTCATCATTAGTTTCTAATACTTTATTTTCTACTACTGCATATGTATTACCAGTTTTGTTAACTACATATTTATCTCCAACAAATTTTGCAACATCTGTATTAAATGTTCCACCAGTTACTGTAACATTAACTTTAGCCCATGCTGTAGTAGGATTTCCTTGAGTATTATTTACATATAAAGCTTCAGCACCAGTAATAGTACCACCTGTAATATTAACTTCAATAGGTAATTGTGTAGTATGTTGTACAACAGCTATACCAGCACCAGCAGTAGTAGCACCTTTGCTGTTTGCTTCTGATACTAATTTTTTAGCAGTACCAGTAATTGTTCCACCTTTAACATTTAATTTACCAGATCTAACTTCAATACCAGTAGCACCAGTAAGTTTTACACCATCTTCAATATTATAAGTACCATTGCCTGCACAATATACAGCAATACCATCATTTCCAGTAGCAGTTATAACAGAACCTTTTTTAATATTTACTACTGGACCATTTTCGTTTTTAATTATTCCATTTGTTGTAATACCATAGTCTTCTGCTATAATTGTTCCTGCAAAATTAACTTCAGTATTATAAGCATTTTTTTCAGATTCATATATTGCAATACCTGTAGAACCCTTAATAGTAACATCCTTTTCTACATTTAAAATAGACTTCTCTTTTGATGTACTTTCTTCAATTCCCCAAACATTAATATATAAGTCATTCAAATTAACGGTTCCTTTTCCTGTAATTGTTAATTCGCCGCTTACAACAAACAATGTTTTACCATTAGTAAAATTTAAATTATGCCCATTTAAATTAATTGTTAACTTTCTACCATCAGTAAGTGGCAAATGATTAGTAGAATCAATATCTGCAGTTAATTTAATTGTATCACCAGTAGCAGTTTCAGAAAACGCTTTAGTTAATTCTTCTTCTGTACCAGCAGTTTTTTCAGCAGCCATTACACTAGGAACAAATAATGCAAGTGCTGCCACTAGAAATAATAATTTCTTTTTCATTTTTCTTTCTCCTTTGTTTATTATTTTAGGTAGCTTACTTCTCCTACCCTACAATTCAATTATAACATTAATTTTATCTTTTACAAGATATTTTTAGTCAAAAAAAATCATTTTACGTAAAAAATGTCAAGCAAAAAAAACACTAACTCGTAGTGTCTTCTTCATTAATAATTACTTCTTTATATTCAGTAATATCTTCATAAGCCTTGACAAATAAGGTTAAACTAAGTTGTTCATCATTACTTGTCTCATTGACGATAGTAACATCTTTTACTTCTTTGATATTACTATATTTTAGTAGTAACTTCTCTTTAGCGGTCTCTACTGCTTTATTCTTGGCTTCTTCTTTAGTATATATATCATCAATTACTTCAGTTTCATATTGATATTCATAATTTAATGATATAGGAGTTACATTATTATCAAATATACTTTTTATATTCTTATCAAAAGTTTTATACTTCTTAAAGTCAAATAATGATATTCTTTTATTTATAAAGTTAAATACTAGTACTTTTTTCTTATTACCAGTATATTTTACTTCGTGATGATAATATGGATAATTTATATCTATTGTATACCAAACTTCTCCAATTACCTTCCCTCTTGCGGTACTTAGTATCTTCTCTTCACTTGGAGTAGTAATATATGCTGATATTATAGTTTCACCTTTTTTAACATAAGTATTAATATCTCGTACTTTTTCACCAGACTCTGCTTCAATAACCCTAATAACAGCATTTTTTGAAGAGACTATATCATAGTTTTTATTATCATCTATTTCTTTATTAATAATTCTCTCTTCTACTCTAACAGTATATTTAGTACCACTTCTTATTATTTCAAGCCATTCTAAATTATCTTTATTATTATTAAGTATTTCTTTTTCTATTTTTTCTACTTCACTATAACTTTTAGCGAAAGCATATTTCTTAATACCGCGATCTTTTAACTCTTCAGTTACTAGTTTAATTATTTTACTATTTGAATGTATTACTTCAACACTAAATATCATATTTGATAATATAAATACTATTATCATACTAAGTAATAAGAATAATAAAATAAATCTATTCTTTTTTAAGAATTTAATTATATGAAGTTTTCCGTAATATCTAACTATTTTAATATCATAAATAGTTTTATATTTTTCTATTTCTTCTAAATCATTATAATCAATTATTAAATCTACTTCTTTATGACTTCTTGGAGTTAACTTAACTATCTTGATATTATTTTTTATTATTCTCTTAATAAAATTATTAATATTTCTACCACTAACTCTAATTTTAATATTACTAGAAAATATTCTAAATATTTTTTCTTTCATAATATCAGCTCTTTCTATTTATTAAAAGAAATACCTTCAATATTACCAGTTATTAATACTTCTTCTTCAAGCATTTTAGATATAACTAGATTAGTACCTATTATTATATATTTACTATCTAAGTAACTAATACTAATTTTAGTGTCTGAGAAGTCCATAATTTTAGTATAATTAATAATATCTAGTTTGTTGTTTTTATATAATATACTAAATTTTTTATCATTAACATAATTATCTATTGATCTAACTAATTTTAATTTTTTCATATTAATATATATGATTTATAATTAAAATTTATGAAAATATTAGATTATATAGGTATTCGTAGTGCATTTTTATTTACTTTTGTCATAAGTTATATTGAATACAAAAAAGGGGTGGATTATATGTGTAATAATGAAAATAATACTTGCGAGAATTGCATCGCGGATATCCTTAAAGTTATCCTTATACTTCAGCAAAGTGTATGTCAAAATGACTGCTGCCTAGAAACTTGTGATAGAGGCTTCTTAGGACAGAATAGTAGTTTATGTTACAACACTAGACCTATTCAGTTATATACTTGTTCAGGAGGAAGTACTCCATTAGCAATGCCAATTAGTAAAGATCCAGCGGTTACTACTACAAGTACTGTCTTTAGACTAGAAAAATTAGATGGCTGCTGTGCTACATGCAGAGTACTTGCACCTAATACTGATGAGACTAGCGTATTTCCATACGAAGCTACAAACTCATTCTTTACTATTAATTTAGGATGCTGCTGCATACTAAGATGTCTAGATGATACAGTTGTTGAAAGCATATAAAAAAACAGGCTCTATAACCTGTTTTTTTAATTGCTTATTCGTTCATAAAAAAAACAGAACACAAAAGTTCTATTTTAATTATTTCTTAATTTAGCATTATGTTTCTTTTCTACATCTATTGCTATTCTATCAAATATTTCAGTTATTTCATCCAGTGTAAGAGTCTTATTTGGATCTTCAAAATATAATGAGAAGGCTAATGATTTATTATTTTCTCCTAATGAAGAATCTACATATAAGTCAAATACTTCTATCTTAGTAAGAAGTTTACCTCCAGCTTTCTTAATAGTTTTAATTACTTCTTCTGAAGTTATATTTTTATCAAGAACAAAGGCTATATCTTTACTAATACCAGGGAATTTACTTATCTCTTTATATTTCATCTTAGATACTTTAATATCTTTTAATAAAGATAAGTTAAGTTCTATAACAAAGATATTATCTTTAGTAACATTAGGATGTATCTTACCAATAATACCTACTTTTTTATTATCTATATAGACACTCGCAGCTACTCCTGGATGTAATTCTTTAGGTAAATCTTCTTTTTTATAATAGTATCTATTATTATATCCTAAATAGTTAAGTACTTTTTCTAATATACCTTTTGTTATATAGTAGTTTATTTCTCTATTACTACCTAATTTATTATAATAAGTACCACTCATTAAAATAGTTAGTTTTTCATCTTCATAATGAATATTATCTTTTACATAATAACTCTTTCCTATTTCAAATAGATTAATATTATTATTACCACGATTAGTATTATAGTCATATACTGAAAGTAAACTTGGTATTAAACTATATCTTAAAGTACTTCTCTCTTCCGTCATAGGATCTTGTAGTCTTATACTATCAAAAGTATCATTAGTATATTTATGTACTTCACTTTCTTTTATTAGTGAGTAAGTAAGTGTTTCAGATAAACCTAAATTACTAAGTAAATGACGAATACTTCTATTAGTTTTATCTACCTTACCCATTCTAACCGGAAGAATCATCTTTCTACCTTCAATATTATCTATACCGTATATTCTTCCTACTTCTTCTACTAAATCTTCTTCAATAGCAATATCTATTCTTCTGCTTGGAACTATAACTAATACTGTATTTCCTTTATCTAAAGTAGTAAAATCTAGTTTTCTAAAGATATCTAGAATAGTATTTTTATCTAGTTCTATTCCAAGTATTTTATTTATTTTATTATATGCTATTTCTATTTCTTTATCTTTGATATCAATATTTTTATGTTCTAGCATACCTCCTACTACACTAGCGGATGCATACTTTTCAAGTAAGTTAAGACTTCTTTCCATAGCCATATAAGTTCTCTTTGGATCTAGACCTTTTTCAAATCTATTTGAAGCCTCACTTCTTAATACTTTCTTACTTGTCTTTCTAATTAGTACTGGATCAAAGATAGCACTTTCAATAACGATATTTTTAGTATCATTTTCTACTTCAGTAGATAATCCTCCCATAATACCGGCTAGACCTATAGCCCCAGTATTATTATATATTACTATATCTGAATTAGATAGAGTTCTCTTTTGATTATCTAAAGTAGTTATTTCTTCATTATCATTAGCCATTCTTACTCCAAGTGTGCTTCCTAATCTATCAGCGTCATAGTAGTGAAGTGGCTGACCAGTTTCTAACATTACATAATTAGAAATATCTACAACATTATTAATAGGTCTAATACCTGAAGCTATTAGTCTATTCTTAATGAAAGTAGGACTTTCTTTTATCGTAACATTTACTACTTTTCTAGCAAGGAATAAAGGGCAGGCTTCGGTATCTACTTTTAATTCTAATTCGTCTTTGATGTTTCCTGTACCTTCTTTATGAGATAAATCTATGTCTTTTACTTTTTCGTCATAGATTGCTCCAAGTTCATAAGCCATACCTAGTATGCTAAGTAAGTCTCCTCTATTTGAAGTTAATTCAAAATCTATTACTTCGTCATCTAATTCTAAGTATTTGATAGTTTCTTCACCTACTGGAGCATCTTCAGGTAATTCGTGAATACCATTTATATCTTCTTCTTTTAGAAACTTATGGTCTAAACCAAGTTCAGCAATAGAACATAACATACCATTTGATTCTACTCCTCTTATAACACCTTTTTTAATAGTACCACCAGGAAGTTCTGCTCCAGGTAAGGCTACTATTACTTTTAATCCTTTTCTTACATTAGGAGCACCACATACTATTTGAAGTACTTCTGTGCCGACATTTACTTTACATACATGTAAATGATCTGAATCAGGATGCATATCGCACTCTAATACTTCACCAATTATTAAATTAGAGGCATTTATTAATTTACCAGCACTATCGTATTCGTTGCCGACACCAGTCATTTTTTCTGCTACTGTATTAATATCATCATTTATATCAATATAATCGCTTACAAATTTTCTTGATAACTTCATTACTCTTCATCCTTTCTATCGAATTGTCTTAACATTCTAACATCATTAGTATATAAATATCTAATATCTGGAATATTATATTTAAACATTGCTAATCTATCTAATCCTGTACCAAAAGCAAAACCAGTATATACTTCAGGGTCGTAGCCGCCCATTCTAAGTACATTAGGATGAACCATACCTGCTCCTAGTACTTCTATCCAGCCAGTATTCTTACATAGAGCACAGCCTTTTCCTCCACATTTAAAGCAAGATAAATCCACTTCAACACTAGGCTCAGTAAATGGAAAATAACTAGGTCTAAATCTAACTTTTGTATTATCTCCAAGAATCTTTTTAGCAAATATTTCTAGAGTACCTTTAAGGTCTGCTAATGAGATATCTTTATCAATAACCAATCCTTCAACTTGACCAAATTGATGTGAATGAGTAGCATCATCATCTCTTCGATATACTTTACCAGGGCATATTATTCTAATAGGGCCTTTATCATCATTTTCTTCCATAGTATGTGCCTGTGCACAAGATGTTTGAGTACGAAGTAAATACTCAGTATCAATATAAAAGGTATCTTGAGCATCTCTCGCAGGATGACCATCAGGTACATTAAGTCTTTTGAAACAATACTCATCAGTTTCTACTTCATTACCTGGTACTACATCATAGCCCATACTAACAAATATATCTTCTACTTCTTCAATTATTCTATTAAATGGATGTAAACTACCAGTAGTTATTTCTTCACTAGGAAGTGTAATATCAATAGCTTCTTTTTCTAACTTTCTATTAATTTCTTCAGTCTCTATTCTAGTTTTAACTTCTTCAAATAGAGTATTAAAGTATGTTCTTACTTCATTAACTTTAATACCATACTCTTTCTTTTCTTCATTAGGTATTTCTCTTATTTTACTTTGTAGTAAAGTAATTACTCCTTCTTTACCTAAATATTTACTTTTGATATCATTTAGTTCATTTTGTTTAGTAATATGTTCTAAATCAGTATCAATACTCTTCTTTATTTCTTCTATATTCATAATATCCTCCTTAAGCATTTTCATATAATGCTATTATTTCTTTCTTATTTAAATTCTTTTCTAAAGACTTAATATCTTTTATAAATTCATCATGATCTTTAGTTATATCTTCAGTCTTAGTTAATATTACTTTTTCTATATCTGATACTCCATATCTAATTAAATATAGACAGTTTAAATTAACATTTCTAGAATTATTTATAAGTAATTCTAATAAGTATTTGTTTTTACTATTAATTAGTTCTTCATAACTAGCATAAGATATAAACTTAAATAAATAGTTTAGTTTATCTTCCAACTTAATACCTTCTTTCTTAAAAAGAAAAAAGATAGTACCATAAAAGGACGAATTAATATCCGCGGTACCACCTTTCTTTATAACATAAGTTATACTCTTAAATCTTTAACCTGATTAACGGTATAAAACTAAAGGGTGAATTCATACTAAATAATTAACTCTTCTTTCACCCTCTAAGAGCTCGCTAATAATTATTTTTATAGTATTACTACTTCCTTATCATTGTCTTATTATATAGTCATTAAATCTTTTTCTTTTTCTTTTAATTTTTCGTCTACAATCTTATTATATTCATTAATTAAATCTTGTACTTTTTCATTACCTCTTTTTTCTTCATCTTCAGGTAATTTTTGGTTTTCTAATGCTTTATTTGCATCTTGTCTAATATTTCTAAGAGCTATTTTGGCTTCTTCTCCTAATCCTTTAACTTGTTTTACTAATTCTTTTCTTCTATCTTCAGTAAGTGGTGGTATTACTATAAATACTACTTCTCCATTGTTATTAGGAGTTACCCCTAAATTGGCTTCGAAAATAGCTTTTTCTATTGCTCCAAGACATGATCTATCGAATGGCTTAATAGATAATTGTCTAGCTTCAGGTATTGATATATTAGCTAAACTTTTAAGTGGTGTTGGTACTCCATAATATTCTACCATGATACCATCTAACATATTAGGATTAGCTCTACCTGCCCTTACATTAGTAAACTTGTTTTCTAAAGATTCAATTGTTAACATCATCTTTTCTTCTGTACTATTTAATATTTCTTCCATATAATCTCCTTTTTTACATTAAATAATATAACATACTTTTATGATTTATACAATATTTTTTATTATTTTTATATTCTTTTTATTCAGTTCAAGCCTTAATAAATTAAGTCTTTCTCTGTTATCTTAAGCCTAATTCTAAGTCTTAATATAATATATCTACATATCTATTATATATAAGCCAGTACTATATACTAAAAGAAAGATATTAGTTATATCTTTCTTAGTAAAATATTTATAAAGAGGATTGTTATTTTATTATTATACTGCAAGCTGATATGGACTACTTGAAGAACCATCTCCTGAACCTAGTGCTAGATCAGAAGTAAGATAAAGGGTTGGATGCACGCCATGAGTATAATACGCACCATTGCAATTCAGGTAGCCCGACGAATCCACATACCACACATTGCACCCATAATTGGAGGAACGAGGGACTAAAGTCCACTGTGAAGCACTATTAAATAACCAATTGTTACTCGTACAAGTCGAATCACTATAACTATCTAACTGTTTAGTACATTTGCTTAAATCTGCTGCATAACCATAATCTGATGGATACATTAGTCCTATTTTCCCAGTCCATGTTGTTGGTCTTTCTGAAGATACTGTTGTTCCTCTTTCGGCAATATATACATTATTTAAGTATCCAGAAGATCCTCGGCCAATATTCCAAGTTTCTTGTGATATAAGATTTCTTGTCGTATCATTTTTTATTCCGGTACTTGTAAAATTACAATCTACCGTTGCATTATTTTGATTGCTATAACATTTGCCTGATGCACTATTATAGTATAAACTCTGTCCTAAACTATTGTCATTAGAATCAGTTGTATAATAATCACTTGGATTTAAAAGTTTCATTATTCTTGCTGTCGTCCAGTCGTTCTTACCATAAGCATCTTCTGCTCCAGTACTTTTATTTTTATTATCCCAAGAATAATATCCTATTGATTCGCTTCTCATTATTTTTATTTTACCATTAAATACACCAATTATTCGCCATGTTTCACATGTACTTGAAGATTGATTACTATAGTCAGAACAATTAAAATATATATAGTTATTAGGACTTGCTCCATAATATCTTATATTACCACTATCTATACCAGTTGAAGTACTACCTAATCTATCATTCATTAAGGATACTGATGGTGCTGTGTTATATGTAATACTATTATTTGTTACCGTTGTCTTTGAAGAACCGGTATATAAACTGCTAATGTAAGTCGCAGCATTACCTAATACTTTCTTAACTACTGCTCCTTCTCCATCAGCATGTAATTTAAAATTGAATTCTTTTCCCATCATGGTACTAGGATTTACATAGTTAACTCCATCTATCCAAACATATAATGTATAAATTGAATTTGTAGTACCAATACTTTCATTAGTTAATAATGTTATATGTTTAGTACTGTTAGTACTACAATCTGTTGTATTACTATTTAAGTATGTATCACTAAAGTTACCTTCTTTTACTTTAGTGCTTCCTTTATAGAACTCATATCTAAAACTTACATCTTTTAGTTCGGTTGCTATACTTGTTATATCTAGATACATATTAAATGTAAGACCTGTAGTATCGGCTTTTACTTTTATTTCTTTTACTATTCCTTTACTTTTATCTGATACTGGTCTTAAACTAGCATTTATATCACTACCTCCATCAAAGGTTACTGTGGCTGATCCTACTCCAGCAACTATTTTAGTTACTTCATTATCTGAAGTAGTCCATACATAGTAAGCATAAGTACTACTTACTGCGATAGTTATTACTAATACTATTAGACCAAATAACATAAATTTTTTTGATTTATTATTTTCTTCCATTACTTATCCCCACTTTCTATACTCATAGTTATATTTC
>OJAW01002009.1_pt1 | contig 10831 bp, 12 predicted proteins | sample 1589151 | NCBI WGS metagenome assembly OJAW01 (sample SAMN03283290) | human gut metagenome | biome: human-associated habitat; material: feces | host: Homo sapiens | place: Peru | collected 2012 | reverse complement strand
ATATCTGTATCTAAGAGAAAAATCATCTTCTGTTAAAAGAATTTGAGCTGCTGTCAATCCGTATGTGTCAAAGCCGTTTTCGTAAATGGACATTAGCTTACCTTGCCCAATTGCAGCACATGCTTGTTTTAGTGCTGTTCCACTGGTATCATCAAGTCCTAGCCTTTTTTTACCTAGTCCAACTGCACCTGAAGTTACGATAATAACTTCTTTCCCTGATTTTACAAGATGGGCAATATCTTCAATGAAAGTGTAAACACGTGGCAAAGATACATAACCATCATCATTTCTTAATACATTAGTTCCTAATTTGAAAACGATACGTTTTGCTTTAATAAATTCAAATCTATCCATATTTGAATTTTATCACGGAGAAGAAAAGAATAAAAGTGTTAAAAATGTTAAAGTAAATCAAGAAAATGTTAAAAAGAATTTCCAATATAAATTAAAACAAGCATTTGCAATAGTGGGAACTGTTATTGTGATTGGTAGTGGATTAGGGATACATTTGTCAGGAGAAAAAAAAGATGAGGAAAATGTTGGTTCTTATTTGAGTGGTATTTCAGTATCTGAATCAATTTCAGAGTATGAGCAATTAAAACAAATAAAAATAGAAGATATTAAAGATTGGCTTGAAATATCTGAAGATTCAATTAAATATGAAGATGAAGTAGTAAAGGTTATAAAAGATAACACTGATTATGAATTAGATGAATTACCTACAGGTAGTCTAGAGGAATATGAATCAGCGGTAAAAGATTTTAATGATATAAAAAATCCTTCAACAGTAAAAGAAAAAGAAGAAAAACTAAAAGCGGCTATTACAATAGCTAAATGTGCTCGAGATGCTAATGAAAAATTAAGAAAATATGGTTATAATCTCGTAGAGAAAGAAACATTACGACTACTAAAAGAAGATTTTCGTAAGCATTCAAACATCGAAGGTTTAAAACTAAGCGAAATAAAGGTTAAAGTCCCATCTGATTCTCTAAAAGAAGCCTATATAAGTATGGAAGAGAGAAATCTTTATTATGAATTTAATGGTGGATATGTATTGCAGGTTGCTAGTTCTATTGGAGCGGTACAAAGTGCAAGACGTGGTGAAAGTAAAGAAAGTGATGTATTTGGGTACAATAAGGATAGAACAGAAGTAATAAAAAATGCGTATGAAGCATATATGTTTTTAGCAGCCGGTTATACAACTGAAGAACAATGGAATATTACAGATCCAAAGTCATATGCTGTCACTGATAAACATTATAAGTGTAAAACTAGAGATTTAAATGAGATAATAAAATCATCAAAAGAAGCCAATCTAACAGGAGGAAGAAGCAGATAGCTTCTTTTTTTCTTAAAATACTTGCATTCTACATTTAAATGTGGTACTATTTACTAGTTGAAAAACTTAATCCGCTGAAATTGAAATGTTGAAATACTATATTTTATGATTAAAAAAAAATAAAAAAGGAGAGATATCATGGCAAACGTAATTGATAAAATTACTGAAAAACAAATGAATCCTAATGTTCCTGAATTCAGAGTAGGAGATACTGTTAGGGTTGACGTTAAAATCGTCGAAGGAAAAAGAGAAAGAATCCAAGCTTTTGAAGGTGTTGTAATAGCACGTAAAGGTGCTGGAATTTCTGAAACATTTACTGTAAGAAAAGTATCTTACGGTGTTGGTGTAGAAAGAATATTCCCTGTTCATTCACCAAGCATAGCTAACATTGTTGTAGTTAAGAAAGGTAAAGTAAGACGTGCTAAATTAAATTTCTTAAGAAACATAGTTGGTCAATACAGAATTAAAGAAAGAGGACAAGAATAAGGTAATTGCCTTATTTTTCTTTATATATGAAAAAGTTTATTAAAGAAATATATCCATATGTGATAATAATTGTAGTTGCACTTTTAATAAAGAAATTTTTATTCTCACCAATACGTGTTGTTGGACCTTCAATGAATAATACATTATTAAATGGTGACATAATGATACTCGATAAAATATCTTATAGATTTAATAAGATTAAAAGATCTGATATAGTAGTTATTAAAACCAACAAAAATCTCATAATTAAAAGAGTAATCGCAATACCTGGAGATACACTTGAATATGGTAACAATACATTAATATTAAATGGAAAAGAGAAAGATGAACCTTACTTATCCAAAGGCGTTACTACAGAAGATTTTAATTTAAAAGAATTAACTGGTTACGAAAAAGTTCCTGAAGGATATTACTTTGTTATGGGTGATAATAGAAGTGAGTCTGCGGATAGTAGAATGATTGGACTTATTCCAATTGAAAATATAGAGGGTCATGCTAGATATACAATTTTTCCACTTAATAGGTTTGGAAGCAAATAGATACATTTTTGTATCTATTTTCTTTATATTTTGATAAAATAATTTGTAGGTGATTGCTATGATTAAATCAAATAATTATTTTCCTAGAATAATTAAAGAAATCTGTAATGAATTAGATATCAATTATGAATTTCTATCAAAAGACTGGATAATAAAACTAAGCAAAGATGAAAAAATTAGATTCATTAGTGGGTATAAATTTGATTTACTAAATCATGCGAGTGGTATATGCTTTGATGATAAATATGCAACATATGAAGTTCTAAATTCCATTGGAGTAAGTACTGTTAAACACGATATTATATATAGAGCTACCAATAAAAATAGTTATGCTAATGATTGCAAGGGACTTGAATACTTAATTGAACTGTTTAATAAGTATAAGAGAAATATAGTTTTAAAAGTAAATAATGGTACATGTGGAATTGATGTTTACCACATAACAAGTATTAATGATTTAAAAGACAAATACAACCTACTTATTTCTAAGAATTACTCCCTAAGCGTTTGCCCTTTTTATGAAATTGAAAACGAGTATAGGGCGATCATTCTAAATGGTGAGGTTAAACTACTATATAAAAAAATAAAACCTGTTGTTACAGGAGACTCAATAAAAACTATTAAAGAATTACTTATGGATTTCAATAATGAGTATTTTAAAAATTATGATGATGATAATAAAGATGATGTACTACCATTAAATGAAACCTTTGAATATGATTGGAAATTTAATTTATCTAAAGGAGCAATTTCTTCTTTAGATATTGATTATAATGATAAGGAAAATATAGATAATATAATAAAATTACTAAAGCCTATTATTAATGATGGATTTTGTAGTGTAGATATAATAAAAACTAAAGATAGTAATTTTTATGTAATGGAAATAAATAGTGGGGTTATGATGCAAAACTTTATCAAACAAAATGAAAATGGTTACATGATAGCTAAGCTTATTTATAAAGAAGCAATTATTGAAATGTTTAATAACTAAGTAGTCCAAATTTATAAAATATATTAAAATTTATATAAGGAAAGTGAGTATTATGAATGAGTATAATGGATATAGTAAGGCAGAAATTTTAGAATATATACTTTTAAGTGATGATGTTGTAAACTCTATAAATGAAAATATGGATTTGTTTTTGAAGATACTTCCAGAAATAGAGAATCTTATATCTTTTGATAAAACACATCAAGGACAAAGCGTTTGGAAAACTACTTTATGTTCTCTAGGATTATCCAAAAAAGATTTGGATGTTAGACTAGCACTTCTTTTTAATGATATGAGTAAACCATATACTTATAGTAATAATGATGGGGTAGAAGGTTTTAAAGGTCATGCAACCGCATCCTCAATAATAGCTAAGCATGTACTAAGTAGAATTGGTTACAAAGAATCATATGTTAATAAGATTTGTTACTTAATTCAAATGCATAATAGACCAATTGATATAAAAAAATTAAATGGTGATGAAGACCTACAGTTAAAAATAATTGAAATTAAAAGATGCAGTAATATTGAATTTAATAAAGAAGTAAAAACTGATATTAAAATGTCAAAATAGGAGAAAATATGAAAAAAATAGTATTTGCTACTGGAAACTCAAGTAAAGGAAAAAGATTTTCTAAAGGACTAGCTAAGTATGATATTGAGGTTATAACATTAAAAGATTTGAATTTAACACTAGATGTAGAAGAAAGTGGAAAAGATGCAATATCAAATGCACTTATTAAAGCTAGAGAATGTTTTAAAAAAAACTTCAATGCCAACAATCGGAATGGATGATACATTGTATTTAGAAGGTGTCCCAGACGAACTACAACCAGGTTTATTTGTAAGAAGAGTAAATGGTAAAGCCCTAAATGATGAAGAAATGATTGAATATTATACCTCGCTTGTTAAAAAGTATGGAGCGGATAACAAATTAAATTGTAAATGGGTATATGGACTTGCAGTTATAGATGAATCTGGTTGTGAAAGCACATACACTTGGTATAAAGATGATTTTTATATGACTGATATTTCATCTGATGTTATAAACACTGGATACCCACTAAATACAATTTCAAAATACAAAAAAATAGATAAGTATTTCACTGATAAATTATCAGAAGAAGAAAAAGAAATAATAAACTTTAATGAAGATCCAACGATTGATTTTATTAAAGATCATATTTAAAAGAGTATAAATAGAACAAAAGAGAGTGATGTGAAGTGAGATTTAAAACCACTAAAAAGTTTTTAATATTTTGGTGTTTATTTGCCGGTATAGAAGCAGTAATTGGAAGTATTGGTATGTTTATTGATCCAAGTGGTAAATTAATGATGATGGATACTATGCTTCCATACTTTAGTGTTTTACCATTTAGTGAAATATTGTTTCAAAATTATATATTTTCTGGAATTGCTTTATTAATAGTTAATGGTATTTCCAATCTTATTGCTGCTTATTTAATTATAAAGAATAAGAAAATAGGCATTATACTAGGGACTATATTTGGTTTTACATTAATGCTTTGGATTATAATTCAGTTTATTATTTTTCCACCGAATGCTCTGTCAATTACTTATTTTATAATAGGAATAATCCAGTTGATAACTGGATATATGACATATGTATTCTATAATCAAGAAAAGTTTGTATTTAATTTGAATGATTATAATAACATTGGAAATAATAACAAAATTATTGTTGTATTCTTCTCAAGAATGGGATATACCAAAAAAATTGCATATGAGGCAGCAAATAAAATAGGCGTTGAAGCTGAAATAATAGAATTAAAAGCAAAAGAAAAAGTTGATAACACATCCGGATTTTGGTGGTGTGGAAGGTATGGAATGCATAAATGGAGAATGGAAATTGAAGATATTAATGTTGATTTGTCAAAATATGAAAAAGTAATAATTGTATCTCCTATATGGGTATTTAGTATTTGTGCTCCAATTAGAGAGTTTTGTTATAAATATTCTAAAGATATAAAAAACTCCTCATATATATTTACTCATTTTATGCGTGCAAATTTTACTAAAGTTGCTGGTGAAATGGATAAGATTATAGGTAAAAAAAGAGAAAGTTTTACTTCTATCTGTATTAGATTAGGAAAGGTAAAAAGTATAAAATACTTAAATTAGCTAATATAAATACATTTAAAAGCAAGAGATAATATAAGAGTGGAAAAATTAAATAAGTAAATAATAAGAAAATTAATAATACATAGAAAAAAGAGGATATAATTATGGAATTAAATAATCATAAAAAAGATGATTTTATAAAAATAAAAATAGAAAAATTAATTGACTGGGATGAGCCAAATGGTGAAGGATGTATAGTATCTGATAAGATAACAAAAGAAGGCTTTAAGGTTGGATATATGTATAGAGAAGAACCGTCCAATAACAATCCAGATAGTGGTTGGAGATTTACATCGGGTAATGAAGATGATAAATATATGAATAATCCTAATAATCATCATATATTTGCTATCAACACAATCTGTAATTATGATAGAGATATTATTCCTTATTTGAAATCAAAAGTAGGGAGTGCATATATTAGAGTTAGTAGTAATAAGTTTGAAATTGATAATGGTTCTAAACCTATACTTATAGAAAAGCAAAATAAATAAATTTTAATAATTGCCAAAACAATTGAACTCTCAGGTATTGTCCTGTTAAATTTAGATTAAATAATGTAGAATTGCCTTTGAAAAGAGGGATATTTATGAATCAAGAAAAGATAGGAAAATTTATAGCTAAATTAAGAAAAGAAAAGCATCTTACTCAAGAACAACTCGCAGAAGAACTAGGTACTACTAGTAAATCAATAAGCAGATGGGAAAATGGTAAAACAATGCCTGATTTATCTTTACTTCAACCATTATGCAATAAATTAGATATAACAATTAATGATTTATTAAATGGAGAAAAGGTATCAAAAGATAAATATCAAGAAACTTTAGAAGAAAATATAATTACTACAATTAACTATACAAATAAAAAAATGTTAGAAAAAAATAATCTAGTTAGTATTCTATTGCTTTCATTTGGAATAATACTATCAATAACCGCAATGAGTATATTTCCAAGTGAAAGTAGTTGGGGAGGAATATACTCAATATTAGGTGTAATAATATCATTATTTGGTGTTATGCGACTTACTAAAAGAATAAATAATATAAAAAGGTTACTAATTAATTTTGGGTATTTGATTTTATCTATTCTTATACTATTTACAATTGACTATGCAAGTGTAATTAATATTAAGCAACCACCAAGATTTTCTCTTGTTAAAGAAACAGGGGATAACATAATCATCTATAAAACACCACTATATAATGTTTATAGGATAAATAAGAATACTAAAAATGAGTATTATATAATTGATACAAAAAGAGCCTATACAGAAGATACTCTTCCAATAACACCATTTAATAGAGATAAATCTGGAATTGATAATATAATTAAATATAAAAATAAGTATGTTGGCAATAATTCTAATGATGGTAATTTAATAAGTAATTTACCACTTTCGGAATATGGGTTTGTATTTGAAATAGATCTAGAAAATCTAGGCTTAATTATTGATTATCATATTACAGATTGGTATATAAATAATGATTACTATTTAGAAAAATCTCTATTATATAATACAGTATCTATTTTTTCTTTAATTGATAATGTAAATGAAATTACTTTTAATTTTAGTGGAAAGACATATAAAGTAAATAGAAGTCAAGCAGAAAAGTTATATTCCAATTATGATGATATAGTAGGTAGTAATATTAATAAAGATAATTTTAATAAATATCTAGAAAATAAGATGAATGATGATAAGCTTGTAGCAAGTACATTTGAAAAAATTTTTAGTTAATTAATGGAGTATTAATATGAGTAAATATGAGCCTTTATGGAATTATATAAAAGTAAAAAGAGAAACTTTTGATAGCATGAATAAGGTTATTGATCAATCAAAAAAGATAATGAAAATTCAACCAAAATTACAAACTATATTTAATGAAGTTGAAAATTATGCTGATAGTTACAAATCATTAGAAAAACAAAATAAAAATGTGCTAAAGAAGTAAATATATTAGAAAATAAACAATTAAGACAAGAAAACAATAATTTAATTTTTGGGATTATTAAAGAAGGTTTTAAGAAAATTATTACAAAGAGAAAATGATTATACTAAAAATGAAACAACACAAATTGTTAAAGATTGTTACGATGAAAATGAATTGACATGATGGATGTAGTTGATGTTTAAAGAGGTATAACTAAACAAGATGAATTATTTGAGTATGTAGAAGCACCTGATTATTTAAAATCTAGAATCAAAGATTATGCCGAATATGAAAAAGATAAAGATGTTTTTGATTTTATTTTATAGTGAAAAAAATAAAATTATGCTATAATAAAATAAAAGAAGGTAGAAAAATGAATATAGAAAACTATTTTGAGTCAGATGAATTTTTTGATTCATTAAAACCTGTTGCAAAATATTTTGAAAATAACAATTCAAATGGATCAAGCTTAGTAGAATATTTTATTGATATTGCCATAAAATATTCAATATTATTTAGAAATGATGAAAAATTTTCGACAATTGGCATGTCCGATTTTATTAAAAAAGTGGCAAATAAAGTAGTAAGTATGGATATAACTAGTATGATAAGTATATCTAGTAATTATGAATTAAAAAAATATGTTTCTAAATTATATGTTGATGAATTGCTGTCAAAATTGGAGTTAAACAGAGAAAGTCTTAATGACGAAAATTATAAAAAAAGTATATGCTCTTATATTATTCGAAATTTAAAGGGAAAAGATTATAAGTATCACGCTTTTAATTCAGCATTTTTTGATAGTATTTTAACTAATGGTATAAATCCTAATATCAATTTTACGCCACAACATGAAATTGATATTATTAATGAAATTTTTGAAAAAAATGGAATCAGTATGGTGTTTGGTTGGCAAAAATTGAACTGTGAGGGTAAAGTTTCATATTCGATGACCCCATCTGTTTCATATTATTATGGTACAAATTCACCCGAATGGTTTGCACAATTTACAGGCCAAGGTTTTCCATTTAATCCACCTAACAAATATATAAAAAATGCATATGTTCAAGGAAATTATGAATCAGCAAAGAATAATTTATTGACTTTAATGACAGAACGTAATTTTTCAAGTGATGATCAAAAATGTGTAATTGATTTTTTTGAAAAAAATTGGAATATTTATGCAAATAAAACCCCTATGCTAGCTATTATACCAGATTTGCATGAAGATGTTTCAGAATATTGGACTAATAAATTACTAAATGATTCATATTATAAAGATGATATTGAGAGGATAATGAATTTTTGTCTATCCGAGGATGGAATTGATTGCCAATCTACAGAAAAGATTGATGTTTCAAATGCAATATTTATTGAAATGCCTAGATATGATGAAGTGGTAAGAAAACTATCTTCTAGAAAGAATGAATTCGCTCAAAATAAAAATGTTAAGAGTCAGGATGAATTATTATATGAAAAATTAATGATTTTGGCAAATGCAAGGATAAAAGTTAAAATTGATACTACCGGACAAGAGGTTTGGGTTAGCGAGCATGGAGAACAAGAATTACTAAAAGTTAAGGAAATATTAAAAGACAATAATGTCTTTCAGGCAATAATAAAAAATCAATTTAAAGGGCAAATATATTTGGATGGATGGATAAGAAATTTTGATAGAGAAATAATTAATAATCCTGAAAATATTAAGTTATTAGCTGTTAATAAACCTTCTTACTTTGGTTATATATCAAAAGAAAATCGAAACAATATAGAATTAATGAGGGAATGCGCGTGTCAAAAAGGAATTCATCCAATTTTGACTTGTTATGTAGGAAAAGAAGTGCAAAGTGACTTTGAATTTATTTCTAACTTGATTATGAATTCTGATGAAAAGACGTTTGATTTTTATGGGAGGAGTGCTGAAAGTGTAAACGATAGTGATATGCGTTATGGACACTCAATTGGAATTAATATTCGTTCTAATCCAACTTTTTGGCAATTATTAAATTCTAAAATTACTAGTATTAATGAAAATACCTCAAAGCAAATATTACTATTTTCAATCGAAAAAGAATTAAATTTAGCTAGAATGAGTAGCGATTTATCAAAAGGTGAAAGTTCGGAAAATAGTATTGAAATGGATCATAGAAGATATTAACAAATAATTTTTGATAAATAACTAAAATGACATTTTAGTAAACACACTATGATATTGGCAAAACCAATAACAGTGTATGCCAAGGGAAAATCTATTTAGAATTCCTAAAGCAACATATTACAAAATTTCATAATGTAATATTGTTGCTTTTTTATTTAAACTTAATTTAAATAAAAAGAAAGAATACTATTGCCACTTTCATCAGTAAAGCTGACAAAACGTGCACATATTCTTTATATAAAAATAATCTTAATACCAAATTTAATTATATGAGTGGATGATAATCCACTCTTTTATGTTATAATATTATTGGTAAAGGTTTTAAAAAGAAAGTAACAAAGTTAACTATAATACTTATAAATAAAGGAAAAACTATTAATTTATTTTTTCACTTTTAAAATGGTTTTCATAAAAATATTAAAATGAAGAGTAGTGGAAGAATACAAAATCAAACAATAAATAGAAACGGAGGCAATAATGAAGGAAATAGAAAATAAATATAATAATAATATTTTTGAAAATATAAAACACATAGATGAATATGACAATGAATTTTGGCTTGCTCGTGAATTACAGAAAGTATTAGAATATAAAGACTGGAGAAATTTCTTAAAGGTTTTAGATAAAGCAAAAGAGGCTTGCAAAAATTCTAGATTTAATATAGGTGAACAACTTGTTGAGGTCAACAGGTTGTCGAAAAGGAACAATAACGCTACTGCAAATATACAGGATTATAAACTTTCAAGATATATATGTTATTTAATAGTACAAAATGCTGATCCAAGCAAAGAGGTTGTTGCTTTAGGACAAACATATTTTGCAATTCAAACAAGAAAGCAAGAGTTAAGTGAGATAGAATATAACAAATTATCAGAAGATGAAAAAAGGTTTTATCAAAGAAATTTAACAAGAAAAGGCAATTATTCATTAAATATTGCAGCAAAAAATGCAGGAGTTAAAAACTTTGATAAATTTCATAACTTTGGTTATAAAGGATTATATGGAGGAGAAAATGCAGATGATATTGCAAAAAGAAAAAAGTTAAGATATAGAGAAGAAATATTAGATAATATGGGGAGTGAAGAATTAAGTGCTAACTTATTTAGAATAACTCAAACAGAATCAAAATTAAAAAATGAAAATATAAAAATAGAAAAAGAAGCTAATAAAGCTCATTATGAAGTCGGAAGTAAGATAAGAAAAACAATAGAAGAACTAGGTGGTACAATGCCAGAAAAATTA
>OJAW01002007.1_pt1 | contig 10839 bp, 8 predicted proteins | sample 1589151 | NCBI WGS metagenome assembly OJAW01 (sample SAMN03283290) | human gut metagenome | biome: human-associated habitat; material: feces | host: Homo sapiens | place: Peru | collected 2012 | reverse complement strand
CCATTATTCCAATAATAATTCTTATAAAAAACCACACATACGCAATAGTCTCTAACTTATTACCAGGATTCTTAAACATGTTACTTATTCTCCTTAAACTTCTCAGCCAAACTAGGTGCATTCTTAGTTAATTTCTTAATAGTTAAATCCTGTGCCTTATCATTGGCGAGTCTTAATTGGCGATCAGAAGACAAAAGATTTTCTTTTACCTTCTTTAAATGATCAATAGTTTTATCGATTTCATCAATAGCTGTAGAGAACTTCTTAGAAGCAGTCTCAAAATTTTTACCAAAGGCTACCTTAAAGTTTTCCATATTCTCTTCAAAATGAGCAATATCCAAATTATTATTCTTTTCAATCAATAATTGTTTCTTATATTCAGTCGCATTCAAAGCTGCATTTCTTAATAACGTAATAAGAGGAATAAAGAATTGAGGTCTGATAACATACATCTTAGGATATCGATAAGACACATCCACAATACCCTCATTATATAGTTCACTATCATTCTCAAGTAGTGATACAAGAACTGCATATTCACACTTCTTGCGATTACGATCTTTATCTAACTTATCAAAGAAATCTTCATTCTTATGTTTAGTTGCCGTCATATCAGCCTCGTTCTTCATTTCAAACATAATAGAAACAATTTCATTACCTTCATCATCATAATCTCTAAATATAAAGTCTCCCTTAGATCCAGTTCTCGCATCATTATCTTTTTCAAAATAAGCATTCTTAAATAATGGTCTTAATCTATTAAATTCTACATTACAATGCTGTTCTAAAGACTCTCCAATCATCTTTGTAGACTGTTTAGCTTTAAAATCTTTATAATAAGCAATTTGTTCATCTTTATTCTTTAACTTAGATTCATATGACTCTTTTATAGTAGTTTCCTTTAATTCAAACTCTTTACTCTTAAGAGCAAGCTCACTACTTAAATCTGATATTTTTTGATTTTTTTCAGATACTGCTTTTTGTATATCTAATTCACTTTTAGATTCTTGTAACTGCATCTTACTCTTCAACTCTGTTATTTGTAATTGTAATTTATTTGTCTGTTCTTGATACTCTTTTTCTACTTTACTTATAGTTTTCTCTTCACTCACTTTTAATGATAATTTTAATTCACTAATCTCTAAATCCTTTTTATTAAGTTCTTGTCCTAACTCCTCTTTAATATGTGCTTCTGCCAACTTAACAGCATTTTCTCTATCTTTTTTATGTTGTTCTTCTCTAGAACTTATTTCTTTATCAAACTCTCTATCTCTAATCTGTTTAACAATAGAATCATAATCTGCCTCATCTATCTGAAAAACAGTTCCACACTTCGGACATTTTATCTCATTCATCTTATTACCTCCTAAAGTATAATTACTTATCTTCATCAATTGTTATAATTTTCTCTCCTAAACTAGAACCATATTTTTTATAATCACTTAATAACTGTTTAACTATTGGTCTAGATACAACATTTAATTCTTCTAATTCATTAATATTAATAAACATTGGTCTTTGCAATCCACCGACTCTATTAATATCATACTCATGAACATCTCCAGTACCTATCTCTCCAGATACTTTTTCTATTAAAAAGAAATGTTGTAAAAAGTCTTTTCCTTTAACTTCATATAATTGCTTAATAATATTAATCTCTATTCCTAACTCTTCTCTACATTCTCTAATTAGACATTCTTCATTAGTCTCCCCAATCTCAACTCCACCACCTGGAAAAACATAATAAACCTTGCCATTTTTCTCCCTATAAATTAATAGTACTTTATCATTTTCAATTAACACACATCTACTAGAAACTCTCATACATACCTCCAATATAATTATAGCAAAAAAAGAATCCAAAATTAGATTCTTTTTTAAATTATTAGAACTTTTCTTTTATTTCTTCAAGTTGTTGCTCTACTTCCTCTTTCATCTTATCATAATCAGTATTATTTAACTCTGTATCTAAATCATCCATATCAGGAATTTGAATATTATTAGTTGTATTATCTGCTACATTGTCTTTCTCATCAGTTTCAATATCCGCAATAGTAAACTTATTTACATATCCTTTACTATCATAATCAAGTGACACATCATAATTTTTATGAGAACTCAAACTATTCCTAATTTTCTTAATTTCAGCCTCATCAGTAGTTGTAACATCTTTATAAGAAACTGTAATGATGTGTTTTTTATTAGTCTTATTATTTGTAACAATATCATCAAGTGTACTTGCTAAAAAGAACCCCGATCTTTTACCAGCATCAACTTCATATGGAGTATTAAATGAGTCAACATCAAAACTATTATCAGTAATAGACGTAAATATACCATACCCAACAAAGCAAAATATTGCAACAAAAATTACAGCAGCCACAATAGTAATAATCTTTGACGTTTTAGCAACTGGATTATTCTTCATAAACTCTTTTGCTCTTTCAAGATCTTTCTCCATTTGCTCATCATGTGCTTTTAATACTCCTTTAGTATATTTATATCCTTGAGTATAAGCATCATCAATAGAAAAAGTCGTATCACAAAACTTACAAGTAACTTGTGTTGTTCCTTCTTCAACCTCTAATTTAGCCCCACAGTTTTTACATTTTAATTCTATAAATTTCATAATATCACCTGCACCTATATACATTATACATAAAATATCAAAGTTAGTAAATTAGTAATAGAAAAAACTATAAATTAACTTTTCAAAAACATCTTACCTATTTTTTCTCTATAAAACTGAATTAACTCTTCTCGACTTAAAACTATTTTCATATGTACACACAAAGTAGGTTTTATCTGCTTAACATCATTTAGTAAAAAAACATAAAAGCCATCTTCTTTTTTTATATTTTTAATTCTAACAAAGAATAAATGATTTATCTTTTTTCCAGTGACTTTTCCGTCTCTTGTTCTATCCGTCATCTTACCAACGGGAATTTTCACATATCCATTTATTAACTTCCCACCAATTTTTTCAATCGAAGTAAGTAGTAGTTGTGGAGTAAATACATTATATGAATTTTTTCCCGTTCTTCTGATTTCAGATCCCTCTAAAGACAAAATTTCTTTATCATTTCCAGGTTCAATACATTCTTCTGTAATTACAACAAGCTGACTATTATCATCAAGTGAGACTAAAGCCTCAAACCCCAAATTTCTAAAATAAGCTTTCAAAATTGCTTTTCTATCTTTTTCTGCCTTAATCTCATAGTTACTCACTAAATCAATAATATTATTTTCTTTATTAAATTGTTCAATTAAAGGAATATATTCAGAATTTTCTAGCAAAAACTTCTCAGAATATACAAGTTTTCCTTCATCATTATATTCTGTTTCTTTCTCTCCTGCTCGTGCAACCTTGTCCTTAAACTCTAATTTTACAATTCTTTTATTAATATATAAATCCGCATCATATCTAGTAGGATTACCATATTGAATTAAAAACGTATCCAAATCTTCTTTATTATAATAAATATACCGACATAAAATTTTATTATTATCATCACGTAATCTATAAAGAATATTAGCTGGTAATTCTCTTATATATGTATGAAAAACATCTGCAAAAGAATCTAACTTATACATATATGCAATAGTCGCAGCCATTACACATTCACAAAGTGTCCCTGCTTGCAATTTCTTTTTTATTTCAAACTGTCTCTCAATCTCTGCCCTAACACTCTTAACTTTTTTTATTTTTCTTGCTACAGATTTATCTAAAGCATAAAACTCTTCAATACTAATATATTTATCATAGTTTTTATTATAAAATTCTTCAATTTCTTTAATTTCTTGATTACTCAAAAGCATAGTAATACTATCTCGATATACATCATTAAGAAATTCGATAAGTGCCTCATTATTACTCTTCATTTTCTAACTCCTCACTTTCTATAAACAATGAACTACTATGAATCTTATTAAAAATAGCCGTATCTTTATCTACACCAATAACATCTAAAAAAATCTTATTTATTTTATCTCTATATTCTACAGGAAATTTAATATTTTCTTGTTTCTTCCCAGCATTCATTTTATAAACCAAATACCTAGCCTCGTTTTTCTGCATTTCCTCTGCAATCTCATTAATACTTTTTTTCTGTTCTTCTGTTAACTTATTATAAAAAACTGGAATACTATTAATAATTGTTAATGGACAATTAATTCCCCCATCATATAATCTCCAATACCAATATGCAAAAGTAGAATTAAGCATACAATACACATAATTATATTTTTCACTTTCACTAATATAAATAACTCTTTTACCATCACGTTTCAAATGTTTCTTTGCTCCTACTGTAAAATATCTACATGTTGTTGGAACATATATTGGCATTCCCTCATGAGAATTAATAATATTTCCCATTCGTTGATCAGAAATATTCTCCCACTTGTCTAAAACATCTAACAAATCAATATGACATTTATAATATGCTTTTTTCTTTGCATTAACTAATTGATATCTATCATTAACTACACTTTCCAAATATTTATCATTAAGTAATTTACTTCTCTCATCATTTTTAAATCTAATTAAAGGACTAAATCTAAAACCATTCTTACCAAGTTCATTCTTTACAACAGTAATAGCTGCTCTAACTGAATTACCTTTATTACTATTAAAAATTCCATGCTTTCTTCCATTAAATATATTTCCCGGTACGTTATCAAATGAAACTACAAAGCCATTATAATCATTCATAAGTTGTCTAAGACTATAAAATTTACCACTTCCAATAAAACTATAAGGTGTAATAATAACAGAAGCAACACTCTGCGTAAGTATTTTTTCTATAAAGGCAGAGTATAATTCTTTTGAATCCTCAATAACTCTTGTTATTTTCCACTCTTCATTAACATTTGTAATCTTATAATATGGTGGATTAGATATTACTTTAGAATTTCTCGGTAATTTTACTTTCTCATTTAAAAAGTCACAATGTTTTATATTAATATTTTTTAATAACTCCTTACCATATTTAATTGCAATAGAATACTTACAAATATCTAAAGCCACATCATCTATATCATATAAATATATTTTTTTATTACTAATAAGTTCATACGCTTTGTCTTTTCCGACCAACTCTAAATAAGAAAGTATCAAATTTCCAGCTCCACAGCCTATATCACATATATTATCTCCATTCAAAGTATCAAACCATTTAGCCATAACTAATGAAACATCTTTAGGCGTATAATACTTTCCCATTTCTTTTTTACTTATTTTATTTTCATGTTCTAATCCAACTTCATATAATTCCCCATAATTATCAATATTAAATAAATCAGATTCAAATTCATTTTCTAATGTCCTTGATAGTATTGAATGCCAAGTCTTTTTTAAACCTTTTTTATCAATATCACTAAAATAATCACTTATTGTATACTTTGTCATATCAATACCATCCTTCCTGTAAATATTATAACACAAATCATAATCTAATAATAACTTTTTTATAGTGCAACCAAAATAAAAATACCCATTACCAATTCTTATCTAAAACATAAAACAAATACTAAAAAAGAAAACCATCAAACTATCTTGTCGACGATTTCTATTTCCTACATTACAAAGAGTAATAGTACTCCTTAATTTTATTAGCCATCAACTTTCTACGCTCTTTTAAGAACTCATCAAAATTTTCAACTGTCATATTTTTAAATCCTGTCGGAATACAATTTGCTTTCAAATTTTCCTCTAATATTCCTCCATCAACAATTGAACCTATCGTTGCATTACCACTAATACATTGCTCGTCTACTTCAGCCATGTAAATATTTGGAGCTTTATTAGTTATTTGTAAATTAATCTCAGTTTGAATTAATGCAAAATTTGCAATCTGATTATAAACACTCTTATTATCTTTACCATTCTTTTGAAGATAATTTTTAGGAAATATATGATGAACATCACCTCTTCCCTCAACCAAAGTTCTTACTTTCATATCTTTTGATAAGAAAGCACTATCATTTAATGAAATTTGTGCTATTAAATAGGTTTTCCAATATGGTGAACTTGCAACTGGTGTATTAAAATATTCAACTAATATACTATTCCAAAATGTATCACTAAGCCTTCTCTCCAACTCCTCATATATATATTGAATCAAATCTTCTGCTTCATTTAATCTTCTAATATCCAAATCAAATTGTGATTCTGGAGAAGACGTATATCTTTGTGTAATAATAGACATAATTACCCATCTTTTAACTAACTTCTCTATTATATCAGGATTTATATTTTTCTCTCTCAAAAGTAAAAATAATATATATCCAAAATTTAATACATTCTGTGATCTTATTAATGAATCATCAATTATCCCAGCAGACTTTAAAATCATAACATATCTTTCAAAATTAGTTTGACTCACAAATGCCTTTACACCATCATACAATCTATTATAACTATCTTCTACAACTTCTATTCTACACTCTCTAGTTTCAAAATCACGTCCTGATAATAAACTAACTAAATCTTGTAACTTACCTCTTTTAAACTTATATGTAAATGCAACTCTTAAAACATCAACATAACTTGGTAAATATAAATCTTCATTCTTATCTTTTATCCAGCTAATTTTATTAAATATATCTTTTGAACTAAAGGCAATATCATTATTTTTTATATTGTCAAAATCAACTGGTGCCTTGGCAAAATGACAAAAATAATCGATTGTTTTTCTAATATCATTTCCACCATATTTTTCATCAACACTAATTTTACTCATTGCGAAATCCGCTTGTGAAAGCACAACACCTGCAGAATTTATTCTTACGAATATCTCTGTTACTGTCTCAATATCTAACATCGATCCTAGTTCAATACGTCCAATCATTATATTTTTTATTGACTGTAATTTTGTAAGTTTTTTACTTATTTCATTAGCATCAGTACTAAATTTATCTGCGTAGTTTCTTACAAACTCAAAAGTATTAAAACCAGGCTTCATTACCTCTGCAATATCTGATATCCATTCTTCTTGCTTTTCTATAGCCGGATTGCTTGTTTGAAATTCTTCAGTTTGAATATTAAATGCAATTTTTATTTTTTTCTTTTTATAATCACTATCCAAAACTTCCTTACCTAATAATGATGCTGTCAAGGCTGTTATTCTTTGTTGCCCATCAATTAAAATCTGTTTTCCTTCAGATGTTGAACCATCCTTTAATTTTACATCTGGACCTTTCCATGTAATTATATACCCAACTGGATATTCTCTGTATAATGAATCAATTAAATCTCTAACTTTCGTCGTATCCCATACAAAAGGTCTTTGTATTTCAGGTATCGCAATAGTCCCATCATTAACATATCCCAATAATGTTTCAACACTAACATTATTAACATCAAATTTTGCCATATCCTTAATTCTCCTTCAATTAAATATATATTATTATATCATAACTAATTATATTTAATCAAAAACTAACACTACGATTATTCAATTTAAAAAAAATATTCATTTAAAGAAATAATGTTTCACAAGTTATTATTCAAATACAATATAACAAAAGAAAAATTCTATACTGAGTATAGAATTTTCATACTAACTTTCCACTTAATCTTTAAGTTTTTTACCATTCTCTCTCATCGTTATTTGACTCTTCTGTTTCATTCTCTTCCATATAATCTTCTAACTCCTTCTTCCATGATGAGTCAATGCAATCTTCATTAGAAAACTTCTCACTTGCTAAAAACATTGCTTTAAACATTTTCGATATACCCTTATCATCTTTTTTGTAATTAGCAATATTATCTCTACTAATTCCAATACTTTGTCCTTCAGCATATGAATCAATATCTGCACCTATATACATAAATTCCCATTCTTTATGACCTTGAATCATTTCTTTTATCTGTTCCTTAGAAAATTCACGTGAAGCATTTTCATATCCATCAGTTGTAATAATAAATATTACTTTTTCAGCTTTTTCTTGTTCCATGAATTTAATCGACTTACCAACAGCATCCAATAATGCTGTACATCCTCTAACAAAATATTGTTTTTCGTCTAATGCTAAAACCTCATTAACATCTTGTCTTTTAGTAATCATTTCATATCTATCATCAAATAAAACTGTTGTGATTTTAGCATTCTTACTTTTAAAATCATTAATATAACTATTATATCCTCCTATAGTATCTTTTTCAGTCCCTTGCATTGAGCCACTCCTATCAAGTATAAAAACTACATCCATTATTTTTTCCCTTTTTGTCATTTCTAACATCTCCTTTTCTGTCTACATCATACAATAACCATCCAGTCCATTGGTCACTTAACAAGCGACATTTTTACTACAATATGATATAATACCATTACAAGTATTTACTTTTCTAAAAACAAAAAGGAGAAAATATGCAAGAACTAAAAAACAAATTAAAGATTTATATTGATACTAATTTAATTAAAGAAAAACCAAAAGAAAAAGGTCTCTTTAATAAACTTAAAACTCTGTACATGGAAGAATGTTGTGACATCGATTTTGATAATGCTGATTCTTCTTATGAAATGACAAAATTAAGCAAAAAGGAAAGTTCTGATATAAAAGATTTCATCGATAAACACGAACAATATAATGATTTTCAAACAATGCTATTCAAACTCATTGATGACAGAAATTTAAAAGATTCTGATGTTTATAATAAAGTTCACATTGATAGAAGACTATTTTCCAAAATTCGAAGTGATAAAAATTATCATCCCAGTAAAGAAACCATAATACTTTTAGCAGTTGCTTTAGAATTAACAGAAAAGGAATTAGATGAACTCTTAGATAGCGCTTCTTATTCATTGCCTAAAAACAATAAATATGATTTAATAATAAGATTTTGTTTTATTAATAAAATTTTTAAACTATCAGATATCAATGAATTACTATATGAATACAAATGTAAATTATTTAATTAGAACAAAAGACAAATTAAAATTTGTCGCTTTGGTCGTCACCAATCAAAATTCCTACTTCATAAATAGAGTACCCTCTATTCTCCTAGGCTTAAATTCCAATAGTCGCTACCGTACTCATTAATTTTTTATTATTTTATTTTTTCTTATTGTAATTTTCATTCATAATAATTGCCTCTTGTCTTTTATAATATTAAGTAACCAAACGTTTGCCAATATGGAATTATATATTTTATTAAAAAATATTGTTATTTGGAAGAAAATTACTTATAAATAAAAAATTAGAGTTTTTTACTTTAATCTTTTTGATGTGGATTCGATTCTATCGAATCCTTTTTTGTTTAATAAAACTTGAACGCACTTTTCTTATATACAAAAAATGGAGCCTCGCGGCTCCTTCAGGGGGTTCGGTTGAATAACTCTTACATATAAACGTAAGAGATATCGGCGTGACATGCATCACGCATCTTAATCATAAATGAATTTTACTAAATTGTCAATCTCTACCAATAAAATAATTTTACTTTACACTTCTACAAATCTATCTCAAAAACCGTAAATAACGTATTAGACTTAAACTTTTCAATAAATTTAAACGTTTCTTCCTCAAAATTCCAAGCTCTAAACTCAACTTTCTTTACATGTCTCTTTCTAGCATACCCTATGACATAATTAACCAACTCTGTGCCAATTCCTTTTCGCCTATACTCATCTTTTACAAATACATTTTCAATTTCTATATATGCAAAATCAGTATACAATCTCTTTCCACCCAGACTCTTAAGTCTTACCTTAATAAATCCCACTATTTTATCTTCAATCGTATAAACAAAACAAGTCTCCGAAGCATTTCTTCCAAAAAAATTAATAAAATCAGAATGAATAACTGGACTAACATTACTAAACAAATCTTTTCTCATTTCAACACGATACTTCTGTATAGCAATACTCATCTTCCTTATCTCATCATAATCTTTCTTATTAACTAGTCTAATTCCATCGTTAAACGGTTTCTTTCTAATCGCAATAATCGGTAAAAACATTTCCTTCTCAGTTAGTCCCCCATGACAAGCAAAAAATTTAGTTTTTAAAACCTCATTCCCATCATTACCACAACTTAAATAATACTCATCTGTCGCAATCGCAACAAAGTCACCAATATCTTTTTTCAAATTCAAATTGACAGTCTCAGCACCAAATAGACCTTTAGAAAGAATTTCCTCCCAACTTAAAAGTAAAAACTTATCACCAAGTCTCTCCTCAAAACCTTTCCTAAATTCTTCTTGTCTTTCTTCTAAAACTTTTAATCCTACACATCTAGGTTCAATTTCAATAACATTTTCAACTAAACTAATCAAACTCTTATATTTACCTAAACTAAATTTAGAACATTCAACATTCCCATATCCCGAAATAATAAACACAATAGAATTAGACAACTTATCACATAGTTGTTTTATTTCAACCTCTATCTTTCCTATTTCTTCTTGTGTTTTTAAAGACTCAATCCCCGAACTCATCATAACCTTATCTAAATTATCAAAATATGCATATATCAATTTTTTACTAGAACTATTACTTAAATTAACTATTGTCTTGTAAGCATCTTCTCTATCAACATATTTTCCCTTACCAAACGGAAATATTCCATAAGCCTTTCCCAGACCAGAATTATTTATTTTATCAAAAATACTTTCAAACTTCCTATCACACTCATTACTTTTACCAATCATATCAGTACCAATATTTTTCCCCAAATCATCAGACTCAAACCATCCATTAATAAATCCATGCTGACTCGGATTCTCCCCGCTTAAAAATGTCATAGTAGAAGTAAAATCACTAGCTGGAAAAGTTGAAACAATATTTGCCACTTTATTACTTAATAAAATACTATCAGTATCTAAATACCTTTCCA
>OJAW01002001.1_pt1 | contig 10860 bp, 11 predicted proteins | sample 1589151 | NCBI WGS metagenome assembly OJAW01 (sample SAMN03283290) | human gut metagenome | biome: human-associated habitat; material: feces | host: Homo sapiens | place: Peru | collected 2012 | reverse complement strand
TCGTGATTATAATATCATATTTTTTATAATTTGACAAAACTTAGATAATCATAAAATTAGTATTTTGACACGAATAAATAACTATATTATTTAATTTATAAAAAAAATTAGTCTAAGTAATTTCTTAAACCAATTTTATTATCTTTTTTTCTAAGTTTACGAAGAGTTTTACTTTCTATTTGTCTAATTCTTTCTCTAGTAAGTCCATATTCTTGTCCAATGTCTTCGAGAGTCATTTCCTTTTCACCATCGTTTAAGCCAAATCTTTTGCGAAGAACATCAGCTTCTTTTTCAGTTAAGTTTTCTTCGAAAACACGATTTAAATATTCTTTAAGATCTTTATCAATAACATCCGACTCTACCAAGGCGTTTGCATCAGGAATAAGATTAACTAAACTAGTATCATCTTCTTCAGCTATTACTGGGCAATCCAAAGAAATACATGAACCATAATCATTTAAAAGATTACCAGCAGCAGTTATAGATACATTAAGGCCTTCCGCAATTTCCTCTACACTTGGATATTTATTATATTCAGCTGTATATGCTGTAATAAATTTATTAAAGGCAATTTTTTGATTCACAACTAAGTAAGGTTTTCTAATTGTATCATTATTATAAGCAAGTGATCTTAAAATAGTTTGTTTTATCCAATAACTAGCGTAAGTTGAAAATTTACAACCTTTGTCTGGATCAAATTTATTTATAGCTCTTATTAAGCCTAAATTTCCATCTTGAATAATATCTTCGAATGCTAATGTTGGTGAATGATATGTTTTTGCAAAAGATGTTACTAATCTAACATTTCTTTTGAAAAAATTATTTTTTGCAATAATATATTTTTTTAATAAATCTAGTTCATAATCAATATTACTAATTACATCTGCATTATCTAAATCTAAATCGACAAAAATATCTTTTAACTCTTCATAATAAACTTTCTTTTCTAAAGCAAGAAATTTTTTAATATATTTTATCTCATTTTTTAAAATACTTTCATCTCCTAATTTATAAGGAATGCTTTTAATTTCTTTTAAAAGGGATAGTGCATTTTCATAATCTCTTGCATAATATACAGACTTTATAATAGTATCCATACGAAGTGAAGGAAATAGGTTATCATCAAAATTACAAATATGTAAGTTCTCAGAGGCCTCTTTTAAAACCTTACCATAATATGCTTCCTCATTTTGATTCATATGTGGTATTTCTTGAGTTCCTAATGCATGAAACATATAATCTATAGTACCTAAATAAAATGTATCAACATTATCATCTTGAACTGCATTAGTTAAGCTATCAAAATAACATGAATATTTATTAGCAAAATTTATAAATTCCTTTTCACTTAAGTTTCCACTCATCTTATCAAAATAATAATTTACAACTTTTTTACTATATTTTTCGTACAAAGCATTTAATGTTGTTTCATCAAATGTTGAAAGACTATCCAATAATTTTTTAAATTTTTCATAAGATATATTTTCCATTATCTTTTCCCCCATAACTGAATGATATTCTATCATATTTATTTTAAGTATTCAAGAAAAAAAGGCAAAATTTTTCTACCTTTTAAGTACTCTTTTATTAACATCAACTTTATCAATACTCATTGGGTAAAATCCATTAAAGTTACCTAAAAATCCCGCACTTTCTTGAAGTTTTGTTATTCCCCCATTGATAATCAAATGAATCTGATGACCATTAACAGTAATAGTTTTTGTACCTCTCGCATTATCTGGAAATAATGTTTTATTCGGAGCAATTATTCCTTTATTATTTGAAATTAAATCATCAACAATTGGAAATACCATACCATTATGCATATGACCACAAAAAACGAAATCAAATTCTTTTATATAAGATATAACTTTTGGATCAGTCATATATATTGGTGAATGTACTATTAATATTTTAACTTTCGAATTATCTAAATTACTTACATAATTTGTATATTTTTTTGCAAATTCAAGTTTATTAAGTAAATATTCTTTGCTTTCATTACCAGTTCCATTAAAATAATATTCATATGGAAGTTCTAAAGAAAATACTATTACTTTATCATCTTCATAATATGGTGCATAATGTGATACATAAACATTACTAATTGAATTAGCTTCTTTCCAATAACCTTCAGGGAAGTCATTTTTTCCTTGTTTAAAATCACAAGTAGTAAAATCATGTGAACCTAAATTAACAAAAGTCTTATACTTCTTTCCTAAACTTTCAAGCCATAAAAGTAATTTTTCACTTTTTTCTTTATGTGTTTTTAGAAAATCTGTGCTATCAATAATATCTCCAGCTAAACAAAGATATTCTAATTCTTCTGCAGATAAATTTTCACTAATTAGCTCAAGTTTTCTATCATCAAATTTTTTGAAATAATGTAAATCTCCAAAAGTTTTAATATTTATATTATCCTTTTTTCCTAGCATTTCATAACTATGATTTTTAGTTTGTATTATTTTATCTATCATTCTAATCCCCCTTAACTACAGTAATTATACCACTTTTCTTAAAATACGTCAAATTAGTGCAAATGATATTCACTTGAAAGTTCCAAATTACCATCTATCTTTTTCATATAATCTACTGAAAATTTACCAACAACAGTATCATTTTCATAAATAGTTCCATTACTCGAAGATAATGATGGATAAGTAAATAGATATTTATCTTTATAAAAAGAAAAAGCATTGTCTGAATATAAAAGTGGATACATAATATTTCTTTTATATACTCCATATATTAAATCATTACCTATATTTCCTATTATTTTATCATTTTCAATAGTTATAATTCCTTTTTCTCTATTAAAAACATAATCACCATTAAATCTAATTTTAAGTTCTATTTCAAATGTCATAATTTATCAATCATTTCTTTTAAAAATAAAGAAACTATATTAGAACTCCTTTCTAAAAATTTATCATAGGTCATTACATTTTGATTATTTGGTATATCAGAAATACTTCTTATAACGATAAAAGGAACTCCCGCTAAAAAAGAAGTTTGAGCTATACTTGCTCCTTCCATATCAACGCATAATGCATTAAATTTATTATGAATCTTTTCACTCATATGTTTATCTGTACAAAATATATCACCAGAGGCTATTACTCCTTCATGAATATTTATATTTTCTATTAAAATATTTTTAGTAATATTAAGTAAATAATCATCACTATTTAAATAAACACCACAGTTAGGAATAAAGCCTTTTTCATGATCAAAAGCAGTTATATCAAAATCATGTTGTACAAGTTTTTCCCCCACTACTATATCAAGTACTTTTAAGTTATTTGAAAGACCTCCAGCAACACCTACATTAATAATAAAATCTACATTCATATTATCAATCATAATTTGCGTGCACCTTGAGGCATTTACTTTACCTACTCCACATAATCCTAATATACAGTTTTTACTATCAATCAAAACTTCATAAAACTTTATACCAAACATTTCATATTCATTAATAACATCAGCATATTTTAAAGTTTCATTAATTTCCTCTTCCATTGCAAAAATTATACCTATTTTCATAACTTTCCTCTTTTCATGATTATTTTATCACGTATAATATAGATAAGTAAATTCAAATATTAACTATTCATGCATACTACAACTTTGATTACCAGTCGTATATACACCACATATTAAAATAACATAGCTCACTCCAACATCAGGGTTAAGAGCATTTAAATCAATCTTGAAAGGTCCACGGGCTTGTTCTAATATAAAATCTCTAAAACCTGTTATTGTAAATTTTTCAATATTAGTCGTGTAAGAACTATTATAACTAGTCCAATAAATATCAAGTGTCATTTAGTATCACTTAAATTCATCGTTATATTACTATCACCCAAATCAGGTTTTATAAACTCATAAAAATAAAAATAACAGCTATCAGTTCCCACAAATGAAAAACTTACTTTAACCAACACATTATCATAATCACCAATTTTACTATTGTTTTTACAATAACTTTTATCATAATCTAAATTATAATATTGACCTTTAGGTATATCCTTGACCAATTCAAAAAGGCTTATCAGTTTTTCTAAATTATATACATTTAAGAAAATACGAACAAGATAATTACTGGGTTTGAGAGGTTTAGATATTTTTTTTAATATATAAAAAATAACTAGATTACTAGTTATAAATTATATTTAATTTTTATAAATCGAAGATATTATCTTTGCAATTTTTATTCCCTCAATAGCACTTGTTGTAATTCCTCCAGCAAAACCAGAACCCTCGCCAATTGGGTATAATCCTTTGATATTACTTTCCATATTTTCGTTTCTAATAAATTTAACTGGACTACTCGTTTTGCTTTCTACTGCGGCAATTACTACATTGTCATCATCAAAACCTTTTATTTTTTTACCAAAATAAGTGATTGCCTCCTTTAGGGAGGTGTTTATATAATCTGAGAAAACATCATTAATATTTGCATAAGAATAATTGCCTTTTATTTTTAAGTTTGATAAATCTTTTGGATTACAAACGTTATCTTTAAAATCTTTAAATGTTTGAACTAATATTTTGCCATTTCCTAAACTATATGCTTTCTTTTCTAAATTCTCTTGGTATTTTACACCATCTAAAGGGCCATTACCAAAATCTTTATTATTAACAGTAACGATAATTGCACTATTAGATACACCACTATCTCTTTTTGAATAGCTCATACCATTAATTGATAAATGTCCTTCCTCACTCGAAGAATTTACAACAAATCCACCAGGACACATACAAAATGAATATACACCCCTGTTAGTGCTTGCTTGATAAGTAAGTTTATATTCAGCTGGAGGTAAATAGTCTTTAAATTCTCCATATTGATTTTCATTAATCATATTTTGATCATGCATTATCCTAACTCCCACAGCAAAAGGTTTATTTTCTATTAAAACACCTTTTTCATAAAGCATATTAAATGTATCTTTTGCACCATGACCAATAGCAAGAATTAAATTATCAGTTTCATAAACATCTTTATTATTAATAACTACTCCAGTAATTTTATTATCATTTATTAAAACATCTGTTAACGTGCTTTCAAAATGTATTTCTCCCCCATTTAAAATGACTTTTTCACGCATATTTTTAACAATACCCTTTAATTTATCAGTACCGATATGAGGATGATTTTCATAAAGTATCTTTTCATCAGTACCATTTTCATAAAATATTTCAAGTACTTTTGTAATTAAGCCCTCTTTATCTTTAATGCTTGTCATAAGTTTTCCATCAGAAAAGGTACCTGCTCCACCTTCACCAAAAAGAACATTAGAATTTACATTTAACTTATTATTATTCCAAAACTCTTCGACATCTTTTTCTCTTTCTTCTACCTGTTTTCCTCTTTCGAAAACTATTACTTTATAACCAAGTGAAGACAAAATATATGAGGCAAACATACCAGCTGGACCAAAGCCAACAATTATAATAGGTTTTGATAACATTTCATTACCAGTAACCTTTATTTCATTACTTTTGGGAAAATACTCTAGAGCATCTTCATTAAATCTAATTTTCTCATTAGTGCTTATTAAAACATCATAAACATAAAGAACATTACTTTTATTTCTTGCATCAATTGATTTATGTAATATCTTTTGAATAACAAAATTATTTGTTTTTATTTTTTTAGAAATCATTTCCTTTAAATTATTTGTTTTAACATCTACTTTAATATTTCTAATCCTTATCATTAATATTCCTTCCGGCAATTAAACCTGTTATAAAACACTGCATTAAATTATAGCCACCACATTTACCAGTTAAATCAAGTATTTCCCCAATTAAATATAAATTTTTTACATTATTTGATTCCATCGTAGAAATATTTATATCTGTAAGAGGAACTCCCCCCATAGTAACTTGGGCTTTATCATAATCATTTGTTCCATAAACTTTTAAAGTAAATGAAGTAAGATATTCCTTAAATAGTTTCTTTTCATTTTCAGTAAGACTTTTATATCTAGCAGTTTCAGATATACCAGTTTTTTTAAAAATATATTTTAATACTTTATAATTTATTATACTTTCAAAGGCATTAATTAAATTTATATTTTCAAGTTGTTTCATTCTTTCTTCAATAAATTCATCAGCATCATCAGTAAATGGTAAAAAATTTATTTTAATAGTTAGATTAGAATTACCTTTTACATAACCACTTAAATTAAAAACACAAATACCAGAAACACCATAGTCGATAAACTGAAGTTCTCCAGTTTCAAAAGATATTAATTTATCATTATCAAATAAACTTACTTTTGCATTAAGCCTTACACCAGAAAGTTCCTTAATTGAATCTGTTTTAATTTGAGTTAAACATGGATACATTTTAGTAAATTTAATCCCTAAATTTTCAAGATTTGGATAAAGACTTCCATCACTACCTGTTTTAGCATAACTTTTTCCACCACATGCAATAACTAATTTTTCACACTCGTATTTATTATTAATTTTAAATCCAGTTGAATTTTTTTTAATGTCATTTACTTCCTCATTAAAAATAAAATTTATACCTTTGCTTTTACATTTTTCAATAAGTAAGTTATTTACGCTAGCACTATTATGTGAATATGGATAATAATAACCATTTATAATATCTGGATATATCCCTATACTTTCAAGTTTTCTATGCATTAAATCTATTTCCCCAGGATTTATAATATTTTCTATTAAATCAGAGTTTTCAGTAAAATAACAATCACTATTAATAATTTCATTTGCATAATTACATCTTCCACTTCCCGTAAGAAGAAGTTTTTTTCCAGCTTTATCATTTTTTTCAATTATAGTTACATTATTATTTTCATTTTTGGCTTTTATAGCACACATCATTCCCGATGGCCCAGCACCAATTATTATTACATTCATTTTTGCCTCCGTATGTATTTATTATATCAAAAAAAATTCTAAAAAGGATTATTATATTTTAAAATTAATTATCTTAATATTTTAATTATTTTAGTATAAGTTTTCTAACCATTGGTTTTGATAAAGTATTTTCTTCAGTAGTATGTAAATAGTTTTCATAAGATTTAACTTCTTTATATTCATAATCTCTTTCTAAATTTTTTTCTTCCTCCTGAAGATTTTCAATTAACTCTTTTAAGATAAGTGAATTTCCATTTAAGTCTTTAATCTTTTCATTAATTTCTTTTTTTGAACCAAGAATTTGATCAGACATAACTTTAAAACAAACATTTAAACCTATGAAACATAATAATTCTTTAATATTTGGAAAAGTACATACAAAACCAACTATAGTTGCAGTATTAATAAGCATTTCAATTAATATTTTTATTAAAAGTTTTCTTGTTTTTTTACTTTTTTGCTTTTCAATATCATCTTTCTCATTTTGTTTTTCCTCGATTAAGTTTTGAAGTTTTAAAACCATATCTGGTTCATCATTAGTTTTAATAACCTTTAGATTGCCATTTTCATTTGTTACAGCATATGTATTCTCATTTAGATTAATATATTCTTTATTCATAATTACCTCCGAATAAAAAGTATACTAACATTATTATTCATAAAAATCAACAAAAAAAGATGCCAAAGCATCTATTTTGAAAGAAGATCGCAAACTAAATTAGAAAGTTCAGTTGGATTATCAATAGGAAGTCCCTCGATTAATTTACTTTGAGCATATAAAACTTTAGTATATTTTTCAAACTGCTTTTCATCATCTTTATATAAATCTTTTAATTTAGCAAGTATTGGATGACTATCATTTATTTCAAGCGTTAATGATGAAGATACTTTTTCACTATTTGGCATAGCATTAATTACCTTTTCCATTTGAGTTGAAATAGCACCGTTACTTGTTAAACAAACTGGATGATTTTTAAGTTTATCAGTAATTTTTACATCACTTACTTTATCCTTTAAAATGTCTTTCATTTTAGATAGCATATCTTTACTATCTTCATTTAATTTAGAAAGTTCTTCTTTTTCCTCTTTAGTATCCAAATCAAGTGATGAATCACAAACATTTTTAAATGTCTTTTCCATAAATGTATTTATAGCACCAATTGTAAACTCATCAGCATAATCAGTTAAATATAAAATATCAAAATCTTTTTCTTTAACCATTTCCACTTGAGGTAATAAATCAATTTTTTCTACAGTTTCACCACATGCATAATAAATCTCTTTTTGATCATTTTTCATAGAATCTACATATTCTTTTAAAGTAATGAAGTCTTTCTTCTTAGAACTATAAAAGATTAATAAATCAAGTACTTTATCTTTGTTTATACCATAGCTTCCATAAATACCAAATTTAATTTGATTACCAAAATCTTTAAAGAATTTTTTATAGCCCTCAAAATCTTTAGTAAGAAGTTCTATTAAAGCAGAATGGATTTTAGTTTCTATTCCTTTTGCAATTCCAAGAACATGTCTATCATTTTGAAGAGTTTCACGAGATATATTTAAAGGAATATCATCAGTATCAACAACTCCCTTTACAAAAGAGTAATAATCAGGAAGAAGTTTTTCACACTTGTCCATAATTAGTACACCATTTGTATAAAGCTCTAATCCTTTTTTATATTCTTTATAATAATAATCAAATGGTGCATGTGATGGGATAAATAAAAGTGCTTTATAATTTTCTAAACCTTCAGCATTATAATGAACTACTTTTAAAGGCTTTTCATAATCAGAAAACTTTGATGTATAGAAGTTATTATATTCTTCCTCAGTTATATCTTTCTTATCTTTTTTCCATAAAGGTTTCATTGAATTTAAAGTTTGAACTTCAGTATAAGTTTCATACTCATCCTTAGCTCCCTCTTTTAAACGAGAATTTTCTACTTCCATCATTATAGGGTATTTTATGTAATCACTATACTTTTTAATTAGATTTCTTATAGTATATTCTTCCATAAAATCAGAATATTTTTCATCTTCAGTATCATCTTTTAAATAAAGAATAATATCTGTACCATTTTCTTTTTTTGTAGCCTTACCGATAGTGTAACCATCTACTCCTTCACTTGTCCAAATATATGAGTCTCCACTACCAACTTTTTTAGAAATAACTTCAACCTTTTTAGATACCATAAATGCTGAATAAAAGCCTACACCAAACTGGCCAATTATTTCACTATCTTTGCTATCTGGATTTTCCTCTTTAAATTTAAGTGAACCACTTTCTGCTATTGTACCAAGTGACTTATCAAGCTCTTCTTCATTCATACCAATACCATTATCGGTAATAGTTATAGTTCTTGCATTTTTATCTACTGAAATAAAAATCTTAAAATCAGCGGGATTAATATCAAGTGTTGCATCTTTTGATTTTTCAAAAGCTAACTTATCAATAGCATCACTGGCATTAGAAATAAGCTCTCTTAAAAATATTTCTTTATTCGTATAAATTGAGTTAATCATTAAATCAAGTACTCTTTTACTTGATGATTTAAATTCTTTCTTTTTCATTATTTTCATCTCCAAGAATGTTATATCACACAAAAATAGCACTTGTCAAGTTAAAGTGCTATTTTTATATTTTCTTTTTAAAATTGCCATCAATTCCAACACCATCATTAGTAATAATAAAGGCATTTTTATCTATTTTTTCAATATCCTTTTCTAAAATTGATAATTCATATTTAGAAAGCGCTACATAAGTAATATATGTAGTAGAGTTTTCATAACCACCTTTTCCTTTCCAAAAAGTCGCATCTCTTTTTAAGTTTTCTTTTATATAACCTATTATTTTATTAGGTTCATCCTTTGTAAATATCATTGCGGTGCTACATATATTTTTCTCATGATTTTTATCCACTACAAATGATGAAAATAATGAAAATATTATTGAATAAATCATCGTATTAATACCAAATAATATTCCACTTACGGAGTAAATAACTAAATTTATAAGAATACCTATTTTACCTACAGACATTTTCTTACTATTAAGTGAGGCTACTACTCCGATAATATCAGTTCCACCACATGAACCACCAACAGAGAAAAACATTCCTGCTCCATAACCAACGATTAAACCACCTATTAAAGTGCTTGTTATAAGTTCATCCAAAATTGGAGTTTCTGGTATTGGTATAAATGATAATGCTAAAGTTTGAACAGCAATACACAAAATTGTACGTCTAAAAAATACATCATTTACTTTTAAATAAGCAAGTACAAAAAGTGGAATATTAAAAAGTAAATTTAAAATACCAGATATATCAAATGTACTTTCTAAAGCAAAAAGTTTAATAAGCATTTCATTAATAAGTTGAGATAGTCCTAAAACTCCTCCGTTAAAAAGGCCCATTGGTCTTATAAAAAGATTTACACCTAAAGAATATATAATCACACCCATTATTGCCTTTAGAAAACTTTTTTTATCCCAATCATACATTGCTTTCACTTTTATCAACCTACCTTAAAATAATTATAATATATTTTAAAAAAATATGAAACCAAAAATTTCATATTTTGCTAAAACGGCATTTTCATATTACCATTTGACATACTTTTCATCATTTTTTTCATTTGTTCAAATTGATTAATAAGTCTATTAACATCCTCGACTTTCATGCCAGAGCCATTGGCAATTCTTATCTTTCTTTGAGCCTTTAAAACCTCTGGATGCTTTCTTTCATAAGGAGTCATTGATAAAATAATTGCTTCAACATGAGCCATTTCTTTAGGATCAATACTTACATTATTAAGTCCCATTTTTCTTGCACCTGGAATAAGTTTAAGTAAATTTTCAAGTGGTCCAAGTTTTTTAATTTGTTTTAAATTATTTAAAAAATCATTTAAATCATAAGTACCCTTTTTCATTTTTATTGCTTGTTCTTTTGCTTCATC
>OJAW01001999.1_pt1 | contig 10873 bp, 11 predicted proteins | sample 1589151 | NCBI WGS metagenome assembly OJAW01 (sample SAMN03283290) | human gut metagenome | biome: human-associated habitat; material: feces | host: Homo sapiens | place: Peru | collected 2012 | reverse complement strand
CCAATTTATTCAAATTATTAGTCATATTTTTCACATCCTTACTATAATAATTATATAACAACCTTTTTAAAAAGTAAATCTACCTTTTTTCATAGTAACTTACTAATCATGCTTTTTAAAATATATTTTTGAATATTCTTTTTTATATTCTTCTATTCTATCTTTAGCTCCATTTAAATCATCTACCATAGAGGGAAGCATTTCACTATATTCTTCTACTCTACTAAAATCTTTATCTACTAAAAATTCTAATATAAATCTTTGATTTGCAAGTGATGCATAATTCCTAATTGGATTTGTAGTATGTGCATAAGAAGATAGCCCAAGACCTTTATGTTCTAAATTAGTAGTTGAATAAAGTGATGGAACATACATTCCTTGTATTTGTGTCATTATTCCCTCAAGTTCAGGATTTAATTCTACCTTAGCTTTTAAGAATTCTAGTTGTTTTGAATTATAAGTTGATCCATTAATTCTATATATAAATGGAAGACCATCTGATTTAGCAAATCTTTCAGCTATAAAGTTATTTATAAATACCATATATTGTGATAAAGCACTATAACCTATACTATAATCATATTTCTCCATTGTACCTTTTGTTAATTCTTTTAATGTGTGGTAATCTTCTACATGTTTATTTTTTGCTTGTAAATATTCTGAAAATGCTATTACTTTTTTTAGTAATTCATATTCTTCTATACTATCTTTTCTTTCTAATATTCTATCTACTAATGTAGTACCATAATTTTTATTTACTTTTATAATAGCTCTTCTTACATCATCACTAATTAGTTCAAAATCACTACTAAATATAAATGTATAGGCTACTACATTTTTATACTCTTTTTCTCTAAGAGAACAAACATTATTTGCTAGATTAGTTGGAAACATAGGTATTACATTATATGGTAAATATATTGAATTACCTTGTTTATAAGCTAAATAATCAAGAGCACTAGGCCTTCTTATAAAATCAGCTACATCAGATATATATATTCCAACTCTATATGTCCCATCTGGCAGTACATCAAATGATATAGCGTCATCAAAACACATAGTGTTATCTCCATCTATAGTAATTACTCTTCTATCTGTCATATCAGTACAAGTAATATCTTTAAATGGAGCTTTTGGTATTGTAAAATCATCTTTTATGATAATGCCATATTTATCATTTAATTTTTGTATTTCTTCTTCACTATAATCTGGTTCTATATTATTTAATCTATTTATAGTTGACTCTATAAATAAATGAGCTTTTTTCTTGATTCTACTTTTTTCATTAGAAATATCTATAGTATTTAAAAATATTTCTAATCTTCTAATTAAAGACTTTTTATATTCTGGAGATATTTTAAAATTAGGTGATTCTATAAATAAGTTAACTACTTTTTCATAATAAACAATATTATTATCATTTAAGTCCATTAATGATTCAATATATTTAGTAAGTATTAAGTCTAATAGATACTTACCATTATTTTTATAATTCATTAAATCTGGTTTTTGACTAAATAATATTTCAATATAGTTAAAGTTTCTAATATCAAATAATAAATACTTTAAAAACTGTTCTAAATCTTCTTTTTTAGTAGCTAATCCAAATACCTTTTCATCTTCAATATTTAATTGTACTTTTAAAAGAGATATTTCATTTTTTATTCTAGTAAAAAAGTTAATAGTTTCTTCTCTATGTAATCCTTTTGCTAAAGAATAAGCTCTTAAGCTTTTACTATCAGTTATTTTTTCTAAAGCTTCTATTTTTTCTTTGAATGAATCATCTTCCATATAACTAGCGTACTTATTTAATACTTTAAATATTTTAAATACGTAGTTAGACTTACTAGGGGTTTTCTTAAAATTATAATTTTTTAATTCAGAAATTAATATATCTAAAAAAGAATCAAGAATAACTTCATTACTAACTTTAAAACTACATGCATTTTCTGCACATTTTTTATATGTCTTAAAATTATATTTTTGGTTACTTCTAGCCATATTTGCAAGTTTATGTCTTAATTCTTTCATAAAATCCCCCTACTGATTTCTTAAGTTAACACTTATTATTTCTTTTTCTATTGTTAATTTTTTAATTCTTTCAATAATTCTTTTAGCTTTTAATACATCTTCTTTATTAGAACTATAACTTAAATGAGTTTCTAATTCTTCTATACTTAAATTAGATGTAAATAATGTAGGTAAATTATTATCCATTCTATATTGTAATATAGTAGATAATATTTCATCTCTATTCCAAGATGTTACATTTTCAGCTCCTATATCATCTAATAAAAGTATTGGAGTATGTATTACATTATACATTTTAGAATTAAAATCGGTATCAAATGATTCTTTTAACTTTCTTAAGAATTCTGGATAAAATACTATTGTTGATTTATAACCTTCTTTAGCTAATTCATTTAACATAGCAGAAAGTAAATAACTTTTACCACATCCAAAATTACCATATAAATATATTCCTTTTAAATTTTTATTAGTTGGATAATCAGTTATAAAATCTTTAATCCACTTTATAACTTCAAATCTAGCATCATACTTAGTTATTATATTCTTCATAGAAGCATCAATAACACTTTTTGATGTTTCAAATAAAGTTATATTATCTTTATATTTATTTTGCTTTAATTCTTTATTTTTATATTTACAAGCTTTATATTGAAATAATAATTTACCATTATCTACTTTAGGTAAATATGCACATCCTACTATACTATTTTTACATTCCATAAGACCTTTACAATTCATACAGTTACTATATTCTTTGTAGCTTTCTTCTAATGAACTAGTATATTTTTCTTTTACTTCATCTTTTAATTTGAATTTATTTACAAATTCTTTAAAGTTATTATCTTTTAAAGCTTCTTTATAATTTTTTTCTAAATCTATTTTGGAATAACCTTTTACTATATTATTTATGTTATTCATTTTATCACCTATATTCTTTTAATAATTCTTCTAGTTCTTTTTGCTTTGAAGAACTATCATTTATATTTTGATCTACCCATGTAGGAACTTTAGATTTTATAGTTTTTGTAGGATTTTCTTTTTTGGCTTTCTTTTTATGTTCTTTTTCTGCAAGTTCCATAGCTTCTTTAGCGGTTTTAATATTTTCTCTTTTCCATTGCCCAGCGATAGTTTCTACATAAGATCTAGTTAATTTATTATTATTTATTTTAAGTACATAATCAACTAATACATTTACAACTGCAGGAGTTAGCTTTAAATCTGTTAAAAGATATTCTATTATCTTTAAATCAGCAGTAGTAGGTTTAGAATCTTTATACTTTGATGATATAAAATCATATGGTGATGTTACTTCAAATTGATATATCATTTTATCTCTTTTACTAGTACCAGTGCTTTCTTTTCTTAAATACTCTGGTTGATTTTTATATATTAAGTTTGGAAGTTTTCCTTGATGTTCAAATTCATAATATTTTCTTGCATTTTCTTTAAGTAAATTAAGATCTATATTTTTCTTATTATCAATTGATTCTAATATAATATTTTTTAATTCTTCATCATTAAAATCATATACAAATGATAAATTAGTTATTAAATCTTTTATACTAGCAGTAATATTCTTTTTATTTAATACTTCATCTGGTATTAATTCAAGAGTTATACCTATATTTATTTTAGGAGTTAATAATATTGGACCAGTACTTGTTTTTCTTAAATTATCATAAATCGTTCCATTAAGTGAACCAATTTCAAATACATCACTTAGTCTACTAGTTATATTTTCATACCCTTTTAAAGGTATATTAGGCATTTCAAAGTATGATAATGTATCATTATAGTTTTCAGGTCCTAAATTAGTATAAAGAAGAGTACTAAGTATTGGATTATTAAAGAATTCTACTGCTTCTAATGGAGAATAAAGTTCATATATATATTGATTTACTTTATCATGTTTAAAATATGTTTTAATAAGTCCTATTGCTTCTAGTTTTTCTCTAGCTTCATTAAGTTCTATTATATTTATTTTCATATTTGAAAGTAAATTATAGTGACTATATTCTTTTGACATTAATGTCGATTTTTTTAAGTATGACCATAAGGTAAAATACACACTTACACTAGGAAATCCTATTATAGGTTGATATAACATTACTACTAAGTCTCTAAAGTTATCATTAATTATTGTTTTATTTATAACTACAAAGTTATCAACTGGTAATATTGATTCTTTCATAATCCACCTCCTTTTAACACAAAAAGACAAATTTTATTTGTCTTTATAATCATCATAAAAAATTTCATCTGGTAGCACACCAAAAACATTTGCAACTTTGATTGCTAATTCATAAGATAATCTTCTTGTATTATTTTCAATTTGTGTATAGTATGCACGACTAATATTTAACTTTTTAGCCATTTCTTTTGAAGTGTAGTTAAATTTATTTCTATATTCTTTAAGTTTGTTATGCATACTATCACTCCCTTTTATAAATTTACATTATGGTAAACAGTTTTAACATCTTCCATTTCATCTACCATATTTAAGAATTTTGAAAATATTTCTTTATCTTCACCTGTTAATGTAACAGTTTCTTTTGGAAACATACCAATTTCATCAATATCATATGTAACTGGTTTTACACTTGTTATTGCTTCTTTTATTTTATATAAATCAGTAGGTTTACCATAAACTACGATACCATCATCTTCTTCTATATCTGTAGCATCTATATCATTTAAAATAAGGGCATCAAGTACTTCTTCCATAGTAAGTCCCCTAAAACCTACAGCACATAAATTATCATATTGATAACTTACACTTCCTTGTGCTCCCATTTTAACACCAGTTTTATTTAAGATAGCTCTTAAATTACTTACAGATCTATTAACATTATCTGTTAAACATTCAACTATCATAGTAGATCCACTTGGTCCAAATAATTCATAGCTTACAGTTAAATAGTTTTCATCAACTCCACTATTTACTTTATCTATAGCTCTTTTAATTATATCAGAAGGTACTTGTTCACCTCTTGCTTTATCTACTAATCTTTTTAATACTGCATTAGCTTCCATGCTAGTTCCACCATTTTTAGCTGCTGCATAAATTTCTCTAGCATACATAGAATATAACTTTGCTTTAGCTGCACCAGTTTTTTGTATACTAGCTTTTCTTACTTCATAAGCTCTTCCCATAAACTCCTCTTTTCTTCAAAATATTATATTATTTTTTACTTATTTTTTCAACTAATACAATAAAAAATCTTTAGTTTTTTCTAACTTTATACCATCTTTTTTCATAACTTTATTTAATAAGCATGAAAGTGGTCCTTCAATATAATCACTTACGCATTCAAATTCAACAGTTTGATGTTCTTCATAGTCAAAAACTACTTCATTACTCTTTCTTGTATCACTTTTAATTTGCATTTTATAATTATTTTCATCAGATAAAGTAAAATTTAATGAATCTCTATCACTCATATCAATTACTACTTTTTCTCCATCTTTTATTTTACCCATAAAGCAGCCATTAATAAGAATATCATATACTACATTTTCATCTAATTTATTCTTTTTACGATATACTGTTAACATTATAACGCTCCCTCATTATTTTGTGCTTTTTTAAGAGCATCTTTAGCAGCTAATTGTTCTGCTTCTTTTTTACTATGTGCAGTACCTACTCCATATATCATATCATCTATTCTTACTTCTATAGTAAATTCTTTATTGTGTGCAGGTCCTGATTCACTTACTAAAACATATTCTAAACTTCTTTTATCAGTTTGTACTAATTCTTGTAATATTGATTTATAATCACTAAAGAAATCTATTTCTTTTCTTTCTATAATAGGTATAACATTTTTATAGATAAATTTTTTTACTTCTTCTAATCCTTTATCTAAGAATAATGCACCTATAAATGATTCAAATATATCAGCTACTATAGCTTTTCTATCTTGTCCACCACTTTCATATTCTCCGTGGCCTAAACGTAAATATTCATTTAAACCTATTCTCTTAGAATATTCATAAAGGGCATTTTCACAAACATAATGACTTCTAAGTTTAGTCATCATTCCTTCTTTATATTCAGTATTTTTATATAAGTATTCACTCATAATAAGTTCTAATACCGCATCCCCTAAATATTCAAGTCTTTCATATGATTCACAATTATTTTCATTAGCATATGAAGTATGAGTAAATGCTCTATTATATAATTTTTCTTCTTTAGTTTCTATTCCTAATTTATTTAATAAATCCATAGTATCACCATTACCATTATATCAAACATTTACCTCTTTTGTTTACTTTTTTATAAAATTAATATATAATTGTTATGGTGTTATATGAAAAAAATATTGATTAAAGGCATTAAACTATATCAATCTATGCCTATTAGCAGCCACAAATGTTGTAAATTAGTACCAACTTGTTCTAATTATGCAATAGAGGCTATAGAAGAATATGGCGCTTTTAAGGGTACAATAATGTCTATAAAAAGAATATTAAGATGTAATTCATTTAATAAAAATATATATGACCCTGTAATAAAAAAGGAGTGTAAAAGTGAAAAAAATAATTAGTTTATTATTATGTGTGTTTATTATAACAGGATGTTTTAAAAGAGATACTATGGAAGATATTAATATATATACAACAGTTTACCCTATTGAATATATAACAGAAAGACTTTATGGAGATAATTCTACTATACGTAGTATCTATCCAGATGGTGTTAACTTAAAAGAGTATTTAAGTCAAAGTGATGGATTAACTGAAAAACAAATTAAAGAATATGCAAACTCATCACTATTTATATTCAATGGCTTATCTGATGAAGCCGATTATGTAGTTAAATTCTTTAAATATAATAAAAACTTAAAAATAATTGATACTACACAATCTATGAAATACACTTATGAAATAGAAGAATTATGGTTAGATCCAGCAAATTTCCTTATGTTAGCTCAAAATATTAGAGATGGACTTAATGAATATATTTCTAATCACTATTTAAAAACAGAAATTGATAATAATTATGAACAATTAAAAATAGATATTTCAGAATTAGAAGCTAAATTAAGAAAAGTAACTAAAGAGGCTGATAAAAAAACTATTGTTACATCAAATAATTTATTTAATTTCTTAACTAAATATGATATTGAAGTAATATCTTTAGATGAAGATAATGATATTACTGAAAGACAATTAAGCCAAGTAAATAGTTTAATAGATAGTGGTAAAATAAAATATATATATGTTCCAGAACATGAAGAATTAAATAAATATGTTAAAGACTTAGAAAGTAAAGGTAAAATTAAAGTTATATACTTTCATACATTAGAAAACATAACGGAAACAGAAAGAAATAATAAAGACGACTATATTACTTTAATGAATGAAAATATAGATTTATTAAGAGAAGAATTATATACAAAATAAAAGAAGTTTTATATATTAAAACTTCTTTTTATTTTGTTACATTAATAATACATGTTGCAGACTTACCATTTTTAGTAGTTGCTGTTATAACTGTTTTACCATAATCTTTAGCGGTTACTACACCAGAAGCATCTACGGTTGCGACATAACTATCTTTAGTTTGCCATAATATATCTCTAATTGAAGCATCAACTGGATCAAAAGTAACATCTAAATCAACTGTTTCACCTAATTTTAAATTATATAAAGTATAATTTAAAGTAATAGAAATTACTTCTTTTCTTTCCACAAACACTTCACAAGTTTTAACTAAACCATTACTACTTCTAGCACTTATAATAGCTTTTCCACTACTAAGACCAGTAATTAGTCCATTATCATCTACCATAGCTACTTTACTATTAGAACTACTCCATTGTATTTTTTTATTAGTAGCATCTTCTGGTTTTATAGTAACTTCTAACTGGTGTGTACGATACATACCTATTTTAACAACTTCATCACTTAGAGTAATATCAGATACTAAAATAGATTTTTGCTCTTCAACACTTACATTCATATAAATATATTCATTATCTTGTGTTATTACATATATTCTAGTAGTTCCTTCTTTTAATGCTTTAACTACTCCATCTTTAACAGTAACTACTTCTTCATCTTCACTATACCAATAAACAAGTCCTTTATAATTTTCTACAGATACTTCTACACTATTACCTTTTATTAGTTGTAAATCTTTAGGGTTAAGTACTATTTCTTTTTCTTGCGTAAGCTCATTAAATTTTAATCTATCATTTACTATATAACTTTCATATACATTTAGTTTATAATCATCAGTTGCTTCTAATCTAACTTTCTTATATTTAGTATGATCTATATAATATGCTATTTTATCACCACTACTTAAGTCTTTAGCTTCAGAAATAAGTATTTCACTATCATCAGAAAATACTTCATAAAACTTAATACTTTTTATATCTTTATTAAATTCTACTAATATAGTATTTTCACCATTTAAGTCAACATTATATTTAGCATTTGAATTTATAATTTTACCTTTATAATAAGTAATATTTGTAGCAGATAATTTAACTAAACTATAATCATACTTCTTAATAGCTTTCTCTAAACTATTTATATAATTTATATCTTCATTTACATATGTAGTATCATCTAATTTATAAGTAACTACATTTTTATCAGTATAAATATAAATTTTATATTCAATATCTTTTGTTTTAATAGTTAATTCTTTATGGATACCACCATATTCTTTTTTTGTTTTCTTAAACTTACCTTTATTTACTACAGATAAGAATTCTTTATAATATTCACTATCAATAATACCAGTATTACTTCTAATAGATATTGCACTCTCTATATTTATTTCATACTTTTTATTTTTAATTAAATATATTACTAATAAAATAATTAATATAAATAATGTTATAAGAGAAATATTAATTATTTTAACCATTCTATTTCTTTTTCTCATAAACTTATAACCGATCCATTCCTTTTAGTAGTTTTATCTCTTCTATATGAATAACAAGTAGTATCACAATAACTGCAAATATTAGATTCATATGTATTTTTAACACCATTTCTATTTAATAAATCAATATTGAATTTAACTAGATCTAAATAATATTTATTTACTCCATCTACTACTTTTGTTTCTTTTACAAAAGTATCTATATATGGATATTTATCTTTAAACATAGTATATACATCATCTGCTATTTCAAAGTGACAAGAAAGTATAGAGGGATTAAAACAACAAATGATATCTTCTTTATTTATCCCGTATGTACTAACCATTAAATTTATTGCATTTATAACAATACCATTTAAAGTACCTTTCCATCCAGAATGAATATTTCCAATTACTTTTTTTACTGGATCATATAAAAATATACTTTGACAATCAGCTGTTCTAATAACTAATTTCTTACCTTTTAAATTAGTTATTATTCCATCACAATCAATAAATTTAGCATCTCCCACTTTATCATTTGAAGTAAGAACTGCTACATTACTTGTATGACTTTGTTTTAAATAAAAAGTATCTTCTAAATCGTATCTAGTTTCACTATAGTCAGATTCTACTCCATAAAAACAATGATCTATATTATACTTATTTAATATATCAAATTTATACATATTATCACCTACTATATTATATCATGTACAAATTTAAATATAAATAAAAACACTTATAAAAAGTGTTTATATTTTAATGGCGGAGTAGGCGAGATTTGAACTCGCGCGCCAGTTACCCGACCTACACCCTTAGCAGGGGCGCCTCTTCAGCCTCTTGAGTACTACTCCAAAACGCTACAATCTAATTCTACACTAAATTAACTATAATGTCAATTATAATTAAAATAAAAAGCCATAATTTTAAAATTATGACTTCTACTTTATTTTAATTTACTCTTACTTACTTCTATTACCGGACGAACTCCAAATAAGTTACCATCTACGTTATCTTTAAGAGATACACCGGATAACATTGCACTACTATTTGAATAATTAATACCAAAATTAACTGTCCAAGCCACATAATTATCTTGTGCACATGGTGATGCAGTCCAGTATCCGAATGTAGAGACATCCGAATTGTTGAAACTCCCCCATAAAGTACTATTTGGATGTGTTCTATCTGCTAACCAACGATTTGTACAGTTAGTCGTATTTCCTTTATCATCATCATTATTATAATAACATGTTTGACTAATTGTAGAACTATTAGTTTCAAAGAAATAATATCCTGCTCCTCTACTAACTTCATCAAAATCAGTCTTATTAGTTATTTTTGCTACTTCATTTGCAGTTATAAGTCTTGCTTTATAACCTGAATAATTTATAGTGTACTTTGCTTTACTACTTTGGCTAGATTGATCTATTGAATAATTAGATAAACTTAAAGTTCCTTTCCAACTAGCTGTATCGTTTTTTAATTGTATTAATACTTCACTTGGACCATTAACACTAGTTCCTGATGAATTCCATGCAATAGTCGCTGTTGTATTATGATCTAATAGTAAGTTTATTTTAGTATTTCCTGTATCATTAAATGCGTAAAATTTTAAACATCCATTTTGATTTGGTGTTGTAGTACTTATTCCATTATATCCTGTTTTACTATTATCAGAGTGATAATTAGATTCACTACATTTTACTCCATTTTTAACATCGAAATATACAACTTCTCCATTAGTATATGTTTTAGTAACTTCAGTGTTTCCACTACCTCCTTGGTTACCACCACTGGTATTGCCTCCAGTACTAATATCAGCAATATTACAATCATCAATACTCACTTTTTCACTTGTATTAGTTCCATCACTTTTAACTTCTACGCAGTAACCACTAATATACATTTTTCCGTATGCTATTCCATCTTCTGTAAAATATAAATATCCTTTAG
>OJAW01001997.1_pt1 | contig 10883 bp, 5 predicted proteins | sample 1589151 | NCBI WGS metagenome assembly OJAW01 (sample SAMN03283290) | human gut metagenome | biome: human-associated habitat; material: feces | host: Homo sapiens | place: Peru | collected 2012 | reverse complement strand
CGTTCTGCACAGACACACCAGCTGCACGGCCCTCAAGAGAGCGGCTGATATCAGCCACACCATCAAGTTTAGCCTTGTCCGCATCAATCTTGGTGGCTGCACCGGTAAACAGACGCTTATCCATCTTCTGCATACCTGTTACGACAACCTCCTGAATCTGATGTGCATCAGGGACAAGCGTAATTTTCATACCTTTTTTACCCTTCAGAGTCTGCTCAGTCATTCCGACATAGCTCACAATGATTGTCGGATTGCTCTGTGGACAACTAAGCGAGAACTTACCGTCGATATCAGTAACGGTACCAGCATTGGCACCCTTAATCTTGATGGTAGCACCAATAACAGGCTCACCCGTATTGTCGGTTACATTACCCTTAATCACTGTTTGCGCAAAACCGTTGGCTGACATCGTCAAGGTTGCGGCAACAAGCGCAAATCTAAGATTCTTGTATTTACCAGACATACACTTCTAGGTTTAGATTAATTTATAATATAGTTTACTTATCTCATGCAAAATTAAAAATATTTTTTGAATAAAGTCACTTTTCTCTCAAAGTTTTTCTGAAAAAATACGTAAACGTTTGAGAAAATGTTAAAATTTACGCCTTTTTGCATAAATATACCCGCAAGAGGATACTTCAACGGTATCCTTGCGGGTTTGGGTGTTGTTACTTTACTACATACTTCTTGTTCTGGAAGATGTAGATGCCTTTGTTCAGACCATTCATGTCCTGTGCAGAAGCGTTCTTCTTGACCACTCTTCCTGCCAGGTCGTAGATGTTTCCTTTGCCGGCTTTGGCATCATTCTGGATAAAAGAGATTCCTGTAGAACTAGCCTTTGTGCCAGTGAGGGTGATGATCCATGCAGCCTGTGCGCCCTGTGGGGTGAAGGTCAGCATGCCTGTGGCAGGAGTTTCCAGGGTTACCTCGTGCTTGGTATCCGTAGAAATGGTTTCTGTACGGCTAGGGAAGAGGTAATCTTTGGCTCCAAAGGAGGTTCCGTTCAATTCGCCAAGGTAGCATTCCTTGTTGTCTTCGTTGGCGTATCCTGCAAAGGACGCCTTGGTAATGGTTACATTCTCTGGCAGGTTGATGGTAAACTGTACGCCCTTGCTGTACTTGATGGTACTGTTCTTGGCAGAAGCATAACCCTTGCTGCTCTCTATGCTGCAACCGTTGTTGAACGTCCATGGAGATGGATCACCTGAAGAAGATGTGCAGGTTGATGCATCCAGGATGTAGCTTACTTCTGTTGTCTCGCCTGGGTTGGGATTGGGACTGGGATTGGGATCCTGACCAGTAGCATTACACTGGTCGTCTACGGTAGAATCATACTGACGAATCCACAGCTTGCCGGAGGTGCAGGAAATCTTGGAACCGTTCTTGAAGACGAGGTTGTCTACGAATCGGATGTCAATACCCTTCTTAGCCTTGATCTGCACATTGTCGAGCGTGATGTTCTTGATGTGACTCTCCGGGCGGCCAATCAGGAAGATAGCGTTGCCTTCGCAAACATCCGTTGTCTTCACGTTCTGAAGCAGGATGCCGTTGTAGGTTGGGGTTGTGGCGTCCAAAGCTCTGGCGTTAGCCTTGTCTATTGCTGGGTCACTGCTATATTTCTTATCGTAGAAGCAGTCGATAGAGAATGGGGTCTTTACCTTGGTCATGGTGAAGTTGGTGAACTTCCAGTCTTCCTCGCCACCGCCACGGAGCGTACCGTCACTGTTGATACCCGTTTTCATGCGGATGCCTGCGGTAGTACCGTTCATGTTGATGTTGTCGAACCATACATGCTTGATGTTGTTGGTAAAGCTGCCGATAGAAGCGCCATGACCTGTACCGAAGTCGCAGTTCCAGATATGGATGTATTGTGCATCATCATCGCAGACCACGTTGTCATCACCAGTGCTGATGTTGCAGTTATAGATGTTCATGTTGCGTCCCCAGATAGAGATACCGTCTGTATTATGGGAAGGTTGTTCGGTCCTGGTCTCTGAAGATGGATTGTAGATGGTTACGTCATGGACGGTACCGTTGCTGGCGCCATTGCTGTTGCTCAAGGTGATGTTGACACCAGGAGTATTCTGTATCTTGAGATTGCGGACCAGGAATCGGCTGCCTTTCTCGAAGCGGATCATGGCTCCAGGATTGAAAGTCTCCTTGTTGTCGCGGGCCTTCCACCAGCGGGTTCCCTGTCCGTCGATGATGGAGGTCTCACCTTCACCCTCTATGACAATGTCGCTCTGGTTCTTGTTTTTGCAACCGATGAATACGGTCTTGTTGTTGGGAGCCTTGCCGTATTCCACAAGCTTCAGGGTGGCACCTGCGCAAAGGTGGAGTACGGTTTTGGACTTGATGCTGAGCACCTCGGTCTTGCTGGTCATCTGGTCTGTGCTGCCAAACATCCATGTACCGGCAGGAATCACCACCATACCACCTGTAGAAGGAACCGCATCCAGAGCTTTCTGGATAGCCTTGGTGTTGTCTTCTGCCGTAGTGGAAGCGCCATAGTCCTTGATGTTGAAGGTGTTGGCAGATGTGATTTCCGGCAAATTCGGAAGGGCTACTGTAGGCCAGTTCTCTGGAGTGTTCTGGGCACTCTTTTCTGCTTCTATTCCCGAGAATGTCTGTGCTTTTACAAACATAGGGAATGCCATTAGTGCTGCAAGCACCATTGTTTTGAATGATAATTTGTTCATACTTTATACTCTAGGTCTTTTGATTTTTTGCAAAGATACTACTTTTCTGCAGAAAAGCGTCCGTCTTTAAAGTTTAAATATACGAAAACGATTACGTCATAAGTTTTTTTGTGTCTTTGGAAAACGGAAAAGAGAGTGTGCCATAAGTCCATGACGCACTCTCTTGTTGTTGATATATTACTGAAATATTGTTGGAAAAGACAGTATAAGTTTTTGAGATAATCAGCTTCTTTAGCCGCACAACAGCTGTTGTGCGCTTGCATAACAGCTGATATGCGCTTGCACAACAGGTGATGTGCATGTGGTAGTCAACTGCTGGGCGCTAACTGTTTTCTTGACTTATGACCGCCTCTCCTTGAACGAAAACAGAGACGGTCGCTTTTCTTTATTTCATGATAACTTTTTCGGTCTTTTTGCTGCCGTCTGCAAGTGTCTTCACAATGATGTTGATTCCTTTCTGAAGACTGTTCTGCTGAGCGCCGCTTACCGAGAAGATGGCTGTGCTTACGGTGGCTGCTTCATTTGCTGCAGCAATGTTCTTGATGCCTGTAACAACGGAAGTCATCTTGCCGAAACCACCCATCTCGTTGGCAGCACGAACGCTCCATGTACCTGTAGCACCTGCGATGTCGAGAGTCTTCTCTGCTGTCATGGCGAAGAACTTGCCGTCCTTCAATACGATGTACATCTGGGCATCACCTTCCCAAGCAAGTTTGCCATCTGCTTCGGTTGTTGTACTTACTGTCTGCTGAGCAGAAAGTTTGTCAGGTTCCCACTCACCGAATATGTTCTTCAGAGAGTAAGCAGCTGCTTCGTCGGTTGTGAGGATGATGTTCTCCTCGTCCTTCAATACCTTGCCGTCTGATGCCTTGAATACTACCTTCTTCTCTGCAGGAGAGAATACGTTGCCTTCTGCATCCTTCAATACGTCGAGGCGGAACTTGTCTGCCAGGGCATCGCCCATCGCGTTGATGGTGAAGTAAGCATACTTCTTGTCGTCGTTCAGAATCTCATCCTTCTGGTTTACGGTGGTGTTGAGCCAGGTAAGACGGGTAATGTTGTTCCATGAGCGGCCGAGGCTGAATGCCTTTGCCTTGTTCTCGATGGTGCAGTCCTTGAAGATGTAACCCCATTCGCTCTTGCTGTTAGGAGCTGCAATCACATCCTCACCGTTCTTTTCGTCTTCCTTGCGACTCTCGTTTACGAAGAGTACACGGTTGAAATATACATCGCCGCCACCACAAACGTAGTCCACGGTGCCGTGAATCTCTGAATCCTCAAAGTAGAACTGGCCCTTGCCGTTTGGCTCATTGCTATAGTAGGTATCCTGGTAAGAGAGCATCTTCACATTCTTGCAGATGGTCTGGGTACCACGATCCTGGAGGCAGACAGCACGACCGGCTGAACCGCTCTTGTAGTATTCCAGTGCATTCTGTAGGGTGACGTCCTGCATATAGAGGTTGTTGCTTGTGTTGAGAAGGGTAGCGGTGGTACCGATGCCCTCGTTCTCGATAGCAGGTTTGTTGACGATGATGGTCTTGTCCATGCTCTCACCGATGATAGAGATGTTGTTACCGCTAATCTGAGTGAGGCACTTGTCTCCCAAATCGTATGTTCCGTCTGGTAAGAAAATGTATGAACGTGGAGCGTCTGTTGCTGCGTTAGCTGCATTGACGATTTCCAGTGTTGTGATGAAACTCTTTGCATCACCAGCCTTTACTGTGTACCAGTTGCCGTCTTGAGTACAGGCTGGTTCTGTCATGTTTACGATGCTGAGACCGTGGAGGTAAGCAGTAGCTGCGAATGTAAGTGTGTATTCGCCACTTTCTGTAGAGTTGTTCTGTAGGATCGTGCTGAGACCATCCTTGCTAGCTTTGGCATCTACACTTGCAATCTTATTACCTTTAGGGTCTGTCAATGTGATGTTGCCTGTGGTTGAATAATTGCAGAGAGTCAGTTTGATGTAACCTTTTCCACCCATCAAGATTTTAATCTTGTCGCCTGCAGAGAAAGTCCAACCATGTGTGGTGTTGTGCCATTTACCATTGCCTTCAACACAGAAAGCCTCATGGTCGTCTGCACAGAAACCTTCCTTCTGAAGATTGAAATCGTAACGAGCTGTTGTATTGGCAGTCTCGATATCAGTAACGACTGCATAGAGTTTTGTATCTGATGTAATAACAGATGATGTCGTATATTTCTTTTCATCCTGCTTTAGAGAAGTTGCCCATCCGCGGAATTTCTTTCCGTCAGCTACGGTTACCTTTTCTTCAGCTTCTTTCTTGAAAGAACCTATTTGGGCATCCTGTTCAATCTTTTGGGTGCCGATAGCTGTAGTGCCGTCTATATTATAATAGGTGAGAGTGAAGTCTGGCTTGAATGCTACGGTCAACTCGTATGTTGCTTCATCACCATTAGCTTCTACCACGATTGAAACAACAGTCTTCTGGTCGTTGCCCTCGCCTGTAGTAGTATAGGTTGTACTTTTGATGGTTCCGTTGTCTGCCGTGATATCTGTAAGTGGGTTGTTCTCGCTGATGAGTGTCGCCTTCTTTGAGATAAGGAGGGTTGCCAATTGTTTGCCGGTAGCGTCTTCGTTGAAGATATCTGCTGCCTGATATTTTTCTCCGTTGAGGCTGAAGCTTCCGAGCATAGGGGTTTTGCTCATATCGACATTACCATAGATAGCAAGGTCGGTAACGAATGCATTCTGGTTCAATGTAAAGCTCTCGAACTTGATTTGGCAGTTGGTGCGATTTACATCAAGAGACAAGTCCTCTCCTTTGGTAGTTACGATGCTTTGGTTGTGAATTGGTACCCAATCTGTATCTCCATCGCCCTTTACTGATACTTTAATGCCACGTTTGCCACCTGTTGCTGCCTGATGCAGGGTGATTTTGGTGATATTAGCCAAGACTGAAGTTACTGCGCTTGGTTCGGCTGTGCTATACTCCCCCGTGTATTTTAGGGTCTTCATATAACCAGTTCGATCAGGAAACTTTGTGTTTGTTCCTTTTGGGTTAATCTCAACGCCATTAAGTGTCATGGTAAATGCCTCTTTACTGTAGAGTGTCTTGAGGCTTACCGCAGTGTTGTTGGCTGTTTTGCCATCTACATTCTCCCAATTAGTGAAGTCGGTAGAGTAGAGTGCCTTTTCTTGAATAGCACTTGCTTGTACTACCTTTATTTTATAGAGGTAACAGTTGGCTGTTGCTATTACTTCAACATAGCCTTGAGCTACTTCTGCAGAAGAGGCTTTGTGGTCTGTGATATCTGCTGTCGCTGCAACACCACCTATTGTATAATTGTGATAGTTGGGATAACTTGTCACAGTAACTACATCTTTGGCAGACTTCACAGGAATCTGAAGTTTTGTACTTGTATTAAACTGGACATCGCTTGTTCTTCCCTTTAGTTTGCCTGTAGATGCATCGACGTGCATAGAGATACCGTCAACTGTTGATTTTATCTCACCAGTTGCACTTTGAATATTAGTCGCAGTATTGATACCTTCAGGCAAATTATTCTGAAAGTCCCAAATCGCCGTAACATCTTGTGCTTTTGCTATGCATGCAAAGACAAGTAACAGACTAAACAGTCCGAATCTCAGTAGATTTCTTTTCATTGTTTGTTACTTTTAGGTTTAAATTTATAATGTTTTATATTTATTCTTGTATAGTTTTACTTGTTTGTTTCAAGTATGATGAATCCACTACGATTTGTTGCCTAAATAGATTCACGTGGCAAAAATACAACAAATATCTGTAATATGTATGTAAGATACCGGTGAAACGCACGTAATCGTTTGCGTGAGATTTCTCTACTTTTCTGTTCTATTTTATCAGATAATGTGTTACTTTTGCAAGCGAAAATAAGCTAATAACTTAAATTTTCAAACAAATTACTGATTAATAAACTTAAAACGTAACGATTATGAAGAAATTCTTTACTCTTATTGCCGCTGTCGCTATAGCAGCAAGTATGAACGCTCAGACTTTGTCGTTCGATACAGATTATGCAGCTGGTTCTGTGCCTGCAACTTTTTCTGCTAAAGGTTTGGTGTTGAAAGTTGTTGATACTGCTGCTAAGTTTGTTGTAGATCCGAATTCGGCTTATTTTGGTACTGCTGATTCTTATCAGAAGTTTGATAAAAGATTGAAATCTGGTGGAAAGTCTTCATCAAAGAATAATTTGACTCTTACTTTGCCTTCAGATGGTACTCTTAAAGTATATGCTCGTACAGGATCTTCTTCTGCTACAAACCGTAATGTTATATTGACACAGAATGATGCAGAATTGGCTAATAAGATACTCTTAGAGTCAGAGGCTGTTTCTGTTAACATGATGGTTGATGGAGAAGAGGTAGCTAAGAAAGTTTATCCTGCTGTCTCTGTTGCAGTAAAAGCGGGTGATGTGTCTATCACTTATCCAATAGGTAGTATCAATTTCTATGGTTTTGAATTTGTGGCTGCTGGCACTACTGGCATTTCTGATATCCAAGCTCCAAAGTCTTCTAAGGATGGCGCAACATTCAATCTCTTAGGTCAGAAAGTTGCAAATGATGCTAAGGGTATTGTTATCAAGAATGGTAAAAAGTTCATTAATAAATAATTTCCTTTTGAAAGCGTAAAAAGGTTAATCATAGGTTTAAGGATATAGTTTAATTACCCCCTGTTGGCAATATGCTGGCAGGGGATTTTTTCTGATAATTTGTTTTGAAACTAATATCTTGACAAAGTTAAGCATAAAATATGTAATAAGTGGAGTTTTCCTTTTCTTTTATATATTTTTATGACAAAATGAGTTTTCTTCAAGCGGTTCTGTTTTTCCAACCCTTACCCCACTTTCATTTTTGCGTGGGCAAGCAATAATTTCTCCTTGCCCACGCAATAAATTTTCCTTGGGCAGGGAAGAAAAATTCGGCTTCAATAAAAAATGCAGTTTATGGAAAAATTAGTTTACATAGGATTATCAGTTTTAAAGATGAGAGAGTGATGCGTTATGATGAAGTGTGAATGGTAGTGATTGAATGTAGAGAATAAAAAATCCCAGTTTCTCGTCTGTTACAACGTAAAACTGGGATTTGATGTTAGGGGATCTGATAAATGGAATTGTATCCTATCAGATTATTTTGTTTACTTTTACTTCTGGATAAACTTCTTGCCAGCCTTAATAACGACACCCTTGTATTCCTTACCTACCTTCTGACCAGCGAGGTTGTAAGCAGGAGCATTAGCGTCAGCTGCCTCGGTTGTGATGTCTTTGATATTTGTTGTCTGTCCATTCAGAGAGTAGAGCTGATTGTTCATGTCAAGCTCGTATTTATTATTGAATTTCTTCAACTTGCCCTTTATGATAACAACATCACCAGCCTTGAGTTGGTCTGCAGATGTGAAACCTTCTCCGCCAAAATATTTTCCGCTGTAAACTTCCAGTTCGTTGGTTGCTTCACCATTATCTGAAATTTTGTATGATAAGCTGTTGAATTGGGTGTTGAGTGTTCCGACACTTGTGATAATACCCTTTACGTAAACCTCAGTAGATAAACTTTTTCCTGCATCAATCAGTTCCTTTGCCTTTGCAACAGTATAAGCTGTTTCTGGTGTGTTGGAGATATCTACAATGTCAGGACTTGTTCCTTTCTTGTAATATTCTACCTTTACTACAGTTATTAAACCGTTACTAGAACCTTTGTCACAATCGAATAACAGTTTGTAGTAGCAGTTCTCTTTAGGAGTCTTTATTGTAAAGACGGCGTCTCCTGCTGCAATCTTTTCGAGGTTGACTGTCTCGAGAACTGTTTTTCCTTCTTTGTCTGATGTAACTTCAAGTTTGATAGAGTTCACGTAAGCTGTTGTTATTCTATCGATATTTACCACAACAGAAGATATTGCTTCGTCAATAGCAAAATCCGTAGTGATGGTTCCTACTAATGCAGCTTTCTTTCCACCGCATTTTATCCATTTCCAATTGTTGTTCCAATTGTTGTTGTTGAAGTTAACAATAGACCAGGTGTCTGTACCGATTTTTGCTGTCCATGTCTTGTCGTAACCTCCTACTTTGTTGTCGGCTTTGTTGTCGTCAGGGAATGTCAACGTTTTGTAAGCCTGACCGAATGCCATGTTGGCGATAAATGCCAATACGGCGATAAATGCATAGCGTAAATAATTCTTCATAAACTTTAAGATTTAAAATTAGTAATATAGTTGATTATCTCTTGTGAAAGTCCTAACACCCACATGGTGCTGTGTAAGAACATCGAATGGGGTGTATTCCTATACACAATGCAAAGATAGTAAAAATATGAATTGGTTGTTTCAAAAAACGTATTAAAATTTGATGAATATACCAAAAAGCACAAAAAAAGGTGGAAAAGAACATTAATAAGTCCTTTTCCACCTCAGTATTTTCTGAATTTTCTGTGTATTACAACTCTCCTGTGCGTTCAGGTAGCTCTATATCAGCAAGTTATTCTGCCTTTAGTCCCTGCTGTTCCATCTCCAAACTTGCCCAGATAAATGGGCCTACACCCTTAGGGTCATTGTCACGGATTGGTTCGCTCATGTAATATTCAAAGCTTCCGTCACGCTTATAGTTTGGCTTCTTTACGTATGGACCATCGCCAGGACCGAGACCGCTTACACTGCAGCACTTGGTCAGACTGATGGTCTTGTCAGGGTTCACCTGGATGAATTCCTTCAAGATTCCCTTGTAAGCCTTGATGCCGGCATCACGATATTGTTCTGCGAGGTAACCCTTGCGATAACCCTTCAGGAGTACATAGGCAAACATGCTGGAAGCTGTGCTTTCCAGATAGTTGCGAGGATCCTTTACATCCATCACGTCATACCATACACCGGTTTTCTTATCCTGGTACTTCACGACACTTGCCATCGCCTTGTTGAGCAGTTCGATCACTTCACCACGGCGGGCATAGTTCTCTGGCATCGCATCGAGACATTCGGTCATTGCCATCACATACCATCCCAAGGCTCTTGCCCAGGTATGCTGGCTCTTACCATTCTCCTTGTCAGCCCAGAATTGCTGATGAGTCTCATCCCAAGCATGTTTCCAGAGTTGGGTCTTCTCATCGTATGTACGCTTGTCGGTCTTGATCATCTGGTCAACGGCATCGTCGAGGTATTTCTTTGCCTTCTTAGGCTTCATGGTCTGTACCGCATAGTTGCAGTAGAAAGGCAAGCCCATGAAGATACCGTCGAGCCAAACCTGGTTGGCATAGATAGCCTTGTGCCAATAGACACCTTCCTTGGTACGAGGTTGCTTCTGCAACTGCTTGAAGAGTGTCTTCAGTGCCTTATCGGTACCCTCAGAAGGGAAGAGGTTGTGCATACGGAGAATGAATTTTGCCGTGCGCACATTGTCGAGATTGAAATCCTCGTACTTGTAACCGGTGATATTGCCCTGTTCGTCAATCATCTTGGCAGGGTATTCCTTCAGGTAGTTGAGGATAGCCTCATTGTTGGCTTCTGCATCCTTGCCCTTGAAGGTACTCTTGTTGTCCTTATAATATAAATAGGTGTCGAGCATACCTTCCATTTCGATGCCCATCACGTAGCTCCACTTAGGTTTGCTGCTGAAATCGAGCAGGTATGGATGAGCCACACGGCTCATCTCGCTATGGGTAAGCCACTCGCTGTATGCCTGGTATGGACGGTCTTCCTTGTTGAGAACGAGGGCACCGTTGATGATGAGATTGTCGAACTTTACATCACGGGTCTTGCCTGTAATCTTGACAGGCTGTTTGATGACGCCATCAAACTTACAGTTCTTGACGGTGATATCAGTTACGTTCTCCACCTGATCGCGACCAACGATGAGCACACCATAGTTACTCTTCTTGCAGGTTACGTTTTCCACATACACCTGAGATACGCTTGGTTCAAAACCGCGATAGCAGATCTCCTTTGGCTCGTAATCGAGGTTGATCTTTACGACAGCTTCCTTGCATTGTCCCACAGTGACGTTGCGCATGTTGATGTTCTTGATGACACCACCGCGGCAGTTGTTGGTCTTGATGCGCAGAATACGGTCGAGGTGAGGAGAGTCCATTTCGCAATCTTCGGCATATACATTCTCGCATCCGCCCGAGATTTCACTTCCGATTACCACACCGCCATGTCCATCTTCCATCTTGCAGTTGCGGATGATGATGTTCTTGGAAGG
>OJAW01001996.1_pt1 | contig 10884 bp, 5 predicted proteins | sample 1589151 | NCBI WGS metagenome assembly OJAW01 (sample SAMN03283290) | human gut metagenome | biome: human-associated habitat; material: feces | host: Homo sapiens | place: Peru | collected 2012 | reverse complement strand
GGAGTCTCAATATATAGAGGGTTACCTCTTCTGAGATTTTATCCGGACACTAGTGATTTACAATATTAAAATTACAAACAAAGCTTTGTTATTGAACCTCCTATCAGACAAACAAATCATCCAATGTAAGAGAAGAAGCAAACAAGTCGGAATACTCATTGCTAACTAAATCTGTAGCTCCAATATAAGTCAGATGGAAAGTCAATGCAGGAAACATCTTCTCCAAAGTATGTAAACGAGTACCCAAAACTTGTGCATACGACTTCGTGATAGTAAATGGAGACTTATAGAATTTCATCTCGCAAACATTCACTACATCATCAGCACGCTCTATCAAAAGATCAATTTGCATACCATCATTTTCAGTATCACCCTTCAACACCAAAGAAGACTCTTGGGTAGACACAGCACCAATATGAAGAGCATATTTAATCTGTGAAATATGCTGCAAACAAACCTCCTCGAAAGCTATGCCACGCCATGAGGCAACATCGCTCTCCTTCAAATGCTGCTGCCAGTAATCAGTTTGCTTTACAGCCTTCTTCTCCTTAAAATGAAGCCAGAACCAGCAAAAGGAATCAATAAGCTTATAATACTCCTCTCGCTGACTGAAACCGAAAGGAGTATATTTCACCACAAAATCACTGCCCATCAAGGCTTTCAGCATCTTGGTAAAATCACCATTCGGATTCAAACCGGTATGCTCTGCTATCTCCTTACGGGTGAAACCTGCATGGCGGGTACCCAAAAAGCGAACTATCTTCATACTGTCTTCTGCATGATCAAACACAGAATAGAAGAGCCTGTCAAACTCATCCCCCAACTTCGCATTGCGGGAAAAGAACAAGGCATCTATGTTCTGAGCCAAACTATAGGAAGGATTAAAGAAATTCATATAGAAAGGTATTCCGCCCATAATCATATAAGCCTGCATGATATTATAACGGGACATTCGGATGCCACGGCTCTGATAAAACTCCTCACATTCTTTCAAAGTAAACGGTGACAGTTTGATTTCGCCAGTCAAACGACCATATAATCCACCTTTATTACTGATTAGATTATCAAGCATCCAGGAGGTGGCAGAACCACAGACTACGAGCAACAGATTGTGGCGCATATTGCCCCAACCATTCCAGAAAGCCTCTAATGCCGTAAGAAAACCGGAACGTGCCGTATCCATCCAAGGCAACTCGTCGATAAATACCACCTGTCGGGAACCATTATCGCAAGTTTCCAAAAAACGTTCCAGCAAAAAGAAAGCCTCCATCCACGACTTAGGTTGCGCAATATCCTCCATGCCATGGCGAAGAAGCGAGAAATAGAAATTCTGCAACTGGTCTTTCAAAGTTATCTTACGACGACGGTCGTAAGGCGACAATCCTGTATGATGAAACACCATATCATCATGAAACACCTCATCAATCAAGAATGTTTTACCAACACGGCGACGACCATACACAGCCACAAACTCAGCCCTACCACTTTCGTAGTAACGCTTCAATTCTGCTATTTCCTTTTTTCTACCTATTATTTCACACATAATCATACTCAATTAGATGCAGCAAATATACGACAAATTTCGGAAATAGCGAAAGAAAATAGCGTTTATTTCGCTACAAAACCGACTTTTTACCGTTCGTAGCGGAATAAACGCTATTTTAACTCTATTTTAACACTAAGCTAATATATCTTATTCTAGCGTCAGCCACCCATCTTCCGTCCAGTTGATTCGCTTCTGGACCAGGATGCTGGCGCCATTCTTGGCGATGCTGTAACCATGGCAGAAGAAGAAATCACCATCAGGGAAGGAGTAGGCAGAGCAATGGCCCATCGCCTCATATTCCTTCTTGTCACCTTCCAGCAGCAGGGTGCCACCACCCTCTCGCATATCCTTACCCGTCTTGTCCAAATAAGGACCGGAAACCTTCTTGCTTCTGCCTACGGCAACACGATAGGTACTCTTCATCCCCTGGCAGCAGTAATCCCAACTGACGAAGAGATAGTAATAACCATCATGCTTCATGATGAATGGAGCCTCGATGGCATTGGTGCCGGCATCCTTGGAAGTAGGATTGGTAGGCACATCAATCTGATTGAGTGCATAACGGCGGGCAATGGTCTGAGGCTTGGCGCCCTTCTTCACATGCATCGTCTTCTTGTCCAGCGGAATGAGCTGGATGCCATCCCAGAAAGAACCCCAAGTAAGCCAAGGCTTGCCCTTCTCATCTATCACGAAATTAGGATCGATGGCATTCCAATTCACTTTTCCACCCTTTGAAGCAATCAGACAACCCTCGTCTTTCCAACCATCGGTATCGGCTAAAGAAACATTGCTGAGCAATCCGATGGCAGAGGTGTTCTTGCCGAAGGTAGAACAGGAATAAGCCATATACCACTTGTTCTTATACTTGATGACATCAGGTGCCCAGGTATGACTCTCATAACCCGGCACACTATCATGGGTCCAGGCTGGGAAAGCACCACGCGCCTCGTCTTTCAACACACCCTGTGGATTCAAGGACCAGTGCTGGCGGTCGGTAGAAGTCATCTGCGCAATGCCATGACCCGTGCAGTAGAGATAGTACTTGCCGTTCTCATAAGCCATCACGGGGTCGTGAACCATCGGAGTATCTACCACGATTGGCTCCTGAGGAGCATTCTGTGCCATCATCTGGCAACCGCCTTTTACAGCAGGAGCAGCAATGATCATTGCTGCTCCCAATAGTATTTTGGATAAATTCATCTTCTTTGTATTATACATTATTATAATATATAAGAGAATTACTTGTTCACAAACTTTCTTCCATTTACAATCACTACACCCTTGTAGCTCTTGTCTACCAGCTGACCTGCAAGATTGTACCACTTGCCGTCATTCTGCTTCTTCTGGATGATAACCGGTGCTGCGATACCTGTATCTACAAGACTAGAACCATCGATGTAAGAGCCCTCGTTTACGAAGAACAGGTTAATCAGGCTAGGCTTGCTGGCGATGGTGGTTGAGAATGAGTAGTTATATACCTTCTTGCTGGTAGTTGTGATTGTGGCTGTCATCTTGAAGGTGCCATTAGCGGCATACTCCACAGTCATGTCAACCAAAGACCCGTTCATATCATTCTTGAAGGTATCCCAAACATAATTGCTTACACACCCAGTGTTAGAATTTGTGGTATTGTTCCAATTATCACAACGGATACCGAAATACTCGGTATAGCCAGTCACACCATGTGTCTTGTTGGCACCATACAAAGCCCAGTTGCACCAGTTGTTTGTAGCATTACTATAGTTATAGAACTTAAACTGAGCCTTCTTACCAGCCTGCAACTTATAATCTGCCGAGAAGTTGGTCCACCAAGCAGAAGTTGTATTCTTCTGTGCTGAAACAGGATAGTAAACCGGAGTTGTTTCCTCAGCCTCTGCATCGATATTCAGGGAATAATCCTTCACATACTCATACTCATCCTTGCTGATGGTCATGGTCATAGTTACCTTGCCTTTGCCCTTCACCTTGCCGTCATCGGTCAGGATAGAAGTATCGCTCGACGTCCATGAAATGTTAGCACCCATCTTGCCCTGAGTAGGCAGAGAAGGAGCCGCATTCAGTGTGGCACCATCTGCAAATGGCAGAGTCAGATTATTGACGGTATACTTGATGGCTGCCTTGGCATCTGCCTTTACTGCCCAAACTTCCTGCTGATAGGTGAAGTTGTTCTGTCCCAGTGCCACGCTACCGCTTGATGATGAGAGAGCAGAAATGGCGATGGCTGGGATATTGGTATAGTCGATGGTCTGCTTAACCAGTACGCCACGATATACGACATCATTGATAGTCAGATGGATGTAATCTGTACCAGCAATACGCTTCCAGGTTCCCTTCTCGGCACCAGTGATGGTTCCATCGGCATTGAGAGTAATGTTCACAGGAGTCTCGAAAGCCTTTGCCTTGGTGTTCTGACCATACTGATGACGCATGAACTGATAGTCGCCTGCAATGTCAGCATCTGCGATAGATGCCTTGGAAGCGATAGCTGCATCGGTGATGGTCTCACCGTCAAACTCGAATGGAGCTGCCATCAACCAACCCTCGTCATTGAGGAAGAGCTGATGAACACGAACCTGATGACCCTCGCCACCATTGCTGAAACGGGTGTGATAAACCACGAAAGAACGGTTTTGCTTATCAACGAACGCAGAGTTGTGACCCTGTGCAATCTCAGCACCGCTCATCGCATCCCACTGGTAACCGCCAAATAGCAATACGCCGCGGTTGTCAGCTGTGGTAGAACTATAATTCATCTTATAACTCTTGAAGAGTGCCGATGTGCCATAGCAATCTACATAAGGTCCGTCAGGATTCTCAGAACGGAAGATGCGCATCTGGTAACCGCCATCGCTGGTCAAGCCACCATAGCTCATGAAGAGGAAGTAGTACTTGCCAATCTTCTGAATATAGCTTGCCTCGCCCGATACATAATATCCACCGGCAATCTTCTTGCCGAAGTAAGGGTCGCTGGTGCAGTTGGCATTGGCAGCACCCGGAGTGGTGGTCTTGCCATTCACCTCGTAAGGGAAGGTATAGCTATAGTCGCGGAGACCGTTGGTCTTATCCAACTTAATCATAAAGATACCACCCGACCATGAGCCGTAGCTCATCCAGAGATTGTCGTTGTCATCATAGAAGACGCATGGGTCAATACAGTTAGGCCAATAGCTTCCCCAACTCTTACCAGTCTTGTAACGGGTAGGAAGGGTGGTTTCGCCGGTGGCGATGGCAAAATCGGTTTTCTTCCAATCATCCGCAGCAGCGTATGAGTTGTGAGCGTATGAGCCCTGGAAACCGGAGAAAACTACCGGTCCCTGATAAACCCAAGGTCCTTCGATGTTATCTGAAACAAAGCATACGATAGAAGAGCACCAGTTGTCACCATTCAGACTCATATACATACACCATTTCTTCATGGTCTTGTTGTATACGATGTCTGGTGCCCACTGATTGCCCTGCACATTATTGCCTTTATACTGCCAGCCGTGGGCATTGAAGTTGCCGAACTTCACGTTCTCGCCCTTGCTGTTCTTCACTTCGGTGACAGCATGAGACTGATAAGCAATGGAATAATTAACCAATGTGCCCTGCTTGTTGGCAAAGAGACTGTTCACATTGCCTGTCGCTTCCTCACCAACCTTGAATGTTGTCCACTCCTGGTAGTTGCTTGCCGCAGTGGTCTTGCCTCTACCCAGATGAGAACCATATATATAATAGGTAGGCGAGCTAGGGTTGGTGATGTCATCCACCACGATAGATGGGTCGTGGCAAACCACACGCTTACTATATGATCTCGACGTATAAGCATTCGTCAGGTCGTTATCGCTGACCTGAGTCTGGGCACTTGCACCGATGGCAGCAAGCCCCAACATAGAGAGTATTAATTTCTTCATGAATGATACTTGTTAATTGATTGCTTTTATTCTAAGACTAAGAAAGCCTTGAAAATTAAGCAAAAAGGCAGACCTACGTGGAAACGTGTTTTCACATAAGTCATGCCTTTTATACTATTTCAGAAAAATCTTATCTGCGATGAGCACGTGTATAGTGCTTGCGGGCAGCAGCTGAACCGAACTTCAAATGGCTGCTATCAACGGTGAATGCCACATTCAGGTCACTAGGGTCGATGGTGTTGATACCCAAGTAATTCTGTACTGTTACGCTGCCATCATTACCCGTTACGATAGCCTGAACATCTGCAGTACCATTGTTACAGTTGGTTACAAACATCTTTACCTTTGCACCGTTCATGGTTGCGAGCCAGGTAGCCCAATCACCCTGTGTTCCGATAGGAGTACAAGCAGCATAACCATTACCCCAACCATAGTTATCGGCACGAACCACAGCGTATTCTGCCAAATCAGCCTTGCGGAGGATGAGCACATAGTTGTTCCAGTTGCCTGCACCGCTAGAATAGTTGGTGAAGTTGAACTCGAATGTCTCACCAGCAGGAATCTTCATATCCTTTGTAAATTCTGTCCACCAGGCAGTAGAGCAATCCTCAGCACCGAGAGAAACCGGAGTAGGAGTAACCGCCTTGACAGCAGACTCAGCCACATTTACTTCTACAGTAGCAGTACGGCCGTTTTCTGTAGTGATAGTCACCTCGTGCTTACCCGCAGTAGCAGGGATTCTTGAGAAAGTCAACTTAGAGTTGTCAATGACACCAGGTTCACCCTCTACGTATGTAGCATAAACCACCATACCTGTTGGGTCGAAAGCCAAAGTATGATTTACTCCATCAACTGCAGCTGAGTTATAATAGTAGTAGTTGGTGCGGGTTGGTGCCTGAGTAACAGTAATAGTCTTGATACCTGCCACTACATTAAACTTAGCATTGGCAACGATAGGAGTAGCCGCATTCTCACCCTTGAAAGTCTTGTTATAGATAGCGATGAGCGTCTTTTCACCCACCTCATCCATATCATTGATGGCAGAGAAGAGCAGTTCGCTGGCAGGAATCACCTTGGTCACACCCTCTTCGAAGGTAACCGTAGCAGAAACATTCTGCATCGCCTCTTCAAGCGTTGTACCCTTGTCAACCTCGGCAGGAACATTGTTCAACACCATAGAAACCGGAGCCTTATCCTGGGCAGATGTATATCCGCCGATAGGTTCTACGTTGCTCTGCTGGAAATCGATGAATGATCCCTCAGGAACCAGGAAGCAGCGGATGTTGGTATTGCTCTCGTCTGCATTCAGATTGGCAATCTTAGATGGCTGAATGTAGGTCTTGGTAACAGTACCATTGGTAATCTTCACCATGAAAGTATCTACACGGGAACGGTCAACCGTCAATGTTACCTTACCACCCAACTTATCTACACCCTTGTCTGTATCAGTTTCAAAGGTGAGATTACTCTGCACGAAGCTTCTGTCGATATGGTCACCCCACTCAGAGTTACCGCTTGGCTGGTTATCAAAACGGATAGCACCATACTCGGTATAACCTGTTCCGCCACGATCCACATCATTGGTGATGATGAGGGCGAAGTTCTTATAGGTGTTAGTTGCAGAAGGATTGATGTTCAGATTGAACACAGCATTCCACTTCTGGTTGTCTTGAACCACATAATACTTTGAGAAGGAAGTCCAGAATCCTGAAGAGAAATCTGTGTTACCCACAGTATAAACATCCTCGTTCATACCCACGAGCACCTCCTCAGTTGAAACCTTTGACTTTTCGATTGAGTCAATTTTTTCAGAAAGCCAATCAGGAGAGTTAACACTGAACATGTCACTTCCCTCGCATCCTGTCATCGCTGTCAATGCCATTGCTGCTACGCAGAAGACAGATGCTAATTTATTTAGGTGTTTCATATTATATTCTATATTATAAATATGTGAATTGTTTAGTTCTATCTCATGAGGCAGGTAATCCTGCCCATGAGATAATGAATATTGTTACTTGCTCAAGTCTACTACTGGATGAACTGTCCAACCTCTTCCGAAGAAATCAGATGAGTTATCCGTATTCGTATTAGCTGAGTTACCTGTCAGGTTAGGGTTATCATTCAACAAGCCCTGATAGATAGGCAGGAACTCATGACCTGGTACGTATGTATCGTAAGAGCTCTTCACCTCTGAATCAACACCTACCATAGAGTAGCTTACAGGCTCCTTTGCCTTGTATGGAGAACGACGGAAAGTTCCGTGCTCCTTCAACTGAGCCAAACGACCCTGATCATAGAAGAATCCCCAACGAAGCAGATCGTAACCACGACCATACTCGCAACCGAACTCCTTAGGACGCTCTACATTGGCAATCTGCTCGAAGAGCTTATCCTTGCTATTGAAGTCTGAAAGCTTCAAGTCCTTCAGGTTGGCACGCTCACGAACCTGGTTGATCCAGTCGATAGCCTGCTGTGTTGGACCGTTCACCTCGTTCTCGCACTCTGCAGCACGGAGCAAAACGTCTGAGTAACGCATCATGCGGAGGTTGATACCGCAATGAAGACCGGTAGTCACCTTGTCATAAAGGTTGGTACGGAAATTGGTCCACTTAGCGATAGGAAGACCACCATAGTTATTGTTGGTTACGATGGTATCAGAAGCTGTCATCTCACTCTTGTAAGCTACGTTGCCATTCTCAAAACCAACCCAGTCAGTCTCGTATGTACCGATGGTCCAGTAGAGACGTGGATCCAACTTACCTTCCTTGGTACGCTCCTGCTTGAAGAGGTTGTACAACCATGGAGAAGCTGAGAGGTCAGCCCATCCACCGAATCTACCTGGAGCGAAGTTAGACTCAACGGCATGTCCCTGTGTAGCGTTAGGGCTTGTATTGACTGGAGTCCACTCATCATCCACACCCTGTGAACCGTAGTCGAGATACTGAATCTCGAAGAGGCTCTCGTCATTGTTCTCGTAAGCAGAACCCTCACGGAAGTTGTCGCCATAGTTGGCCATCAGCTTGTAAGAGCCATACTTCTTGTTCATGATGTCCTTGAGTACGGCAAGAGCTTCGCTGTACTTATGACGCTGCATCAGAGTGCGGGCATAGTAACCGGCAGCAGCACCGCAGGTTGCACGACCCTTAGCCCACTGACCACCTGCATCACGAGATGGGAGGAGAGTCATAGCCTCAGCAAAATCCTGCTCCACCTGATCGAGCACCTCATCATAAGTACTGTTCTTGCCATAGAGACCATCCAGAGAAGAATAGTTGGCATAATCAGTAATCAGCGCAGGATTCTGATAATATCCTGCCAATGTATAGTAAGAATAACCACGAAGGAAGAGAGCCTGTCCCTTGATCTTCTTCATGGTCTCTGAGAGCGAAGCATCATCGCCTGTGGTACGTGAGAGGATGAAGTTACATACATTAATAGTATAGTAAGCCTCACGCCAAGGCCACATGGAGATTTCGTCTGTTACTGGGTCGTTCATGTCGTCGAATGGCATATACCATACCTGTGATGAGTTCCAAACCTCATCGCCACGTGTTACATCAAGGGTATAGCCTACACGAGCAGAAGAACCTTCCATACGGATATGGTTGTATGCTGCGATAACGCACTCCTCCAAATCATCTGCATTGAAACCGAAGGTACCGGTGGTCTGCTGGTTTGGATTTGTTACCTCCAACTTGTCCTCACATGATGTAGTAGCCATTGCACCGAGGCCAAGGAAGAGAGCTAATGATAATTTATATAGTTTCATATCAAATGTCCTTTTAAATAATGATTTTTATTCTTGTTAATTCTCATTATTAGAATGTGAAGTGGAGACCTGCCATAAATGTTCTAGCACTTGGGAAAGAGCAGAAGTTGTAACCTGGGGTAAAGGTACCGCCAGCATAGTCTACATTATATCCATGATAGCCTGTGAAGGTGTAGAGGTTCTGTGCTGATACATAGAGACGTACACCATTTACATATCCACCAAACCACTTGTCTGGGAAGTTGTAGCCCAATTCTACGTTGGCAATCTTCCAGTAAGCAGCATTCTGAATCTTGCGAGAGCTGAAGAGGTCGTTCCATGCCAAGGTAGCGTTGTTGGCTGCATAGGTACGTGGTACGCTAGAGAGATAGGTAGAACCATCCTCTGACCAGCGGTTGGCATCCAGCATTCCTACTTCCTTGTTGCCATAGCCGTAGCAAGAGTTCAAACTGTTATAGATATCATCTGATACGTGATAATTCAATACTCCGTATGTAGAGATGTTGAGGTCGAAACCCTTATACTCCAGGTGAGTGCTCAAACCGAAGTTTACCTTTGGAAGACCACTGCCCAATACGGTCTGGTCGTAAGCATCGATTACGCCATCAGGAGTTCCGTCAGGACCTGAGATATCCTCATAGAGGCAGTCACCGACATTGGCACCCTGCTGAACAGCATTGTTGTCCAAATCTTCCTGAGTACGGGCGATTCCCTTGTAAACCCAACCGTAGAACTGACCAATCTCCTGACCTACGTAAGTTGCGTATGCACCAGAAATGTATGAATCCTTACCGATACCCAAAGAGGTAACCTTGTTCTTCAGGGTACTTACGTTGGCGCTGATATCATACTTGAGGGCATGATCGTGGTTGCGGTAGGTAGCACTGAACTCGAAACCACTGTTCTCCATAGAGGCAGCGTTCATGGTTACAGCTGTGTTGGATACACCGGTCTGTGCAGGCACAGGAACTGAGTAAAGCAGGTCTTCTGACTTGTTCTTATACCACTCTGCAGTGAACTCCAAACGGTTATTGAACATTGCCAGGTCGATACCTACGTTGGTAGTCTTCTTCTTCTCCCAAGCGATATCATTGTTCACGAAGGTAGAAACGGCAGAACCGGTTACAGGACTGTTGCCGAAGCTGTAAGTCATGTTGTTACGGTTCATGGTAGCCATATACTGGTACTCACCGATGTTCTCATTACCGAGTTCACCATAGCTGGCACGTACCTTGAACATATTGACGATGTCGCGGCTGATAGGGAAGAACTTTTCCTTATCGAAACGCCAACCTACAGATACAGAAGGGAAGGTTGCCCAACGGATATTCTTGGTCAAACGTGAACTACCATCTCGACGTACTACAGCAGAAAGCAAGTACTTCTCATCATAGTTATAGTTCAAACGACCAATGTATGATGCCAGACTATGCTTATACTCATAAGAAGAAGAGTATGTGGTCTTAGCATTCTGAAGCTGAAGGAAGTATGGTTCTGAGAAGTTGACACCCCAACCAGTCAGGAGATTAGTATTCTCCTCCTCATAGGTCATACCAGCGAGCAGGTTGATGTTGTGCTTACCAATCTTACCATCGTATGTAATAGTATTCTCTACCAAAGCATCGCTGTAGTTACGAGAGCCCTTGGTCAAACGCTCGTTCTCCTTGGCGAGGTAT
>OJAW01001992.1_pt1 | contig 10901 bp, 9 predicted proteins | sample 1589151 | NCBI WGS metagenome assembly OJAW01 (sample SAMN03283290) | human gut metagenome | biome: human-associated habitat; material: feces | host: Homo sapiens | place: Peru | collected 2012 | reverse complement strand
ATATTAACTAGTATCCTAATTTAAATCGAGAGCCGAGGCAAGGGCATCCAAGACCGCCTGCATTTATGTGATTAGATATTAATATTACATCTGAACTATTACCATAAGCATTCATTATTCTATTAATTCGTTCTTTTCTTTCTAGTGTTTCATCTGTATTTCTAACTATTGTAGATGGTATGCCTAATTCTTGTAATCGCTTATACATGTATTGTGCTGCTTCCAAATTTAGATCTTTTTCTTTCAAATTTCCAGATAAAGCACCTGGATCATTTCCACCATGGCCGGCATCTATAACAACTTTTTTTGTTGCTCTATTATACATATTTATCACCTGTAGTATTTTATGTCTTTTAACTTCCTTGGTTACTAAAGATAATACTTTTTTAGAATGGGTTTACATTCTTTTTCTTATTTTGGCAATGCTATCTACTATAATTCTAAATAGTATTCTTAATATTGAATAAGTTAATGTATATGGATATAAATCTTTTAACACCTCTTCCCTAGTAGTAAAATAGTCAGATTTTACAATTAACCTGTTTTTTAGTGATAAAAGTTTTAAGAGGTCTAAGTCTTTATATTCAATAATTTTATGACGTTGTTTTACTTCTGAACAATTAAATAGTTTACAAGCAAGATTTTTTGTAGGACAACCATTTTTACTCTGATATTTACACATTCTGCAACAGCCATTACATTTATTATTATTTTGTTTTTGTTGAATATAACACTTGCCATTTTTAAATCCACATATATTTTCTCCCGCAATGTTATTGTCTATTATGTTGCAAGCTGTGTCGTATACATATTTAATTCTTTCTTTTCTTCTTTTTATGTTTAGCCCTTTTATTATTTGTAACATTTTTTCATTTTGATATGTTCCTTTTAATTGAAATTCAGTATTATAAAATAAAAAACTTTTGTATAAATTAATGCTTTTTATAAATTTTATATAATCAATTTTTGTTTTAATGACAATGATTCTTTTTCTCATATAAATACGCCGACTTTTAACTATTATAGTATTGTTACCTGTATAATGAATATGCTTTTGAAACATTAAATGGCTTTTCTTTTGTTTATTTTCTATGCCGCAAAACACTGTGAATTTTTAGTAATATATATCAAAAATACTATTTGCTATTCTTTAATCTTTTAAGCTCACCCTCTTGGCACTCAATTATATCCTTACCAATAATCTTTTCTATTAGTTCCACTTGATAGTACCATTTATCTTCTGATTTATATAAATCCACTATTATTCCTATTTCACCTGTTGATATAATTTTAACTTCATCTAATTCATTAAATTTATTCATTAATATCACTTCTTTTTCTGAAAATTAACTCTATATCAAGTATATTTTAGAATGTTACCTTTTTTATATTGCCATATTGCAAAGAATATATCTCATCGACGGATATACTATATGGCTTTATTATAACCTTGGAATATGGTTATATTAATTATCAGTTTACATTTTATTTTTTACAAATTCTTTTTTCTTTTTTGTCCTAATCCTGGTAAGTCGTATACTATGTAGTTTTCTTCATCATATGGATTATAGGCTTTTGGTAATATTTTAGAAAAATGTTCAGCAATCTCACGATCAAAAACTAAGCCTCTAGCATTCAAATCATCTATTTTCTTTTCATACTCCTCAAAGTTTTTTAACTTTAGTGCTTCCTCTTTTACATTCATATTTCTACTTACAATCTAATTATGATCTAACTACCATATATTAGATTCCTTTCCTTTTTTATTTTTTTATGGCTTGTGATATTTGATTATGTTGATTTGCACCTATATTTTCACCTTTGATTAAGTTGAGATGTGACAGATAAAAATAGTTATGTTACTTTTTATTATCAAGTATCAACATTATTACTTTTTTTCATACTATTCAAGATGACGTAGATCTAAAACTGAGAATGGAACACATAATTTAACATTCCAAGAAAAACGAATGGTTGATTATGTAAATAAAATATAGTATAATCTAGAAGCAAAGAGGTAGTAGTATAGGGTGATTACACTATGATAGTAGAGACTTCGGTTGAAATCCGAGCACTTCTTTGTTCTTATGATATGTGGGCACTATTTAGTGTCTTTTTTTCGTTGTATAAATAGGGAGGTTCAGTTGTTTTCATACCATTCAAGATGACATAGATCTAAAACTTTTATTTAATACTGCAACTTTTTTACCATGTTTTCATACCATTCAGGATGACATAGATCTAAAACCTCAAATTATAAATCTATATCCATATTATCATAGAGTAATAATACTTTACGAATGGTAAACTTCTATGTCATTTATATGCTTTATTATAACACAAATTCATCTAAATTCTCGTCAATTATGTATTTTTTTTCGTATTTTAAGGCAGTTCCATAACTTTGAGAATCAATTAATACAATTTCTATTTTATTATATAGTGCATATTTATATAATTCCAACAATTCTGATTTAGTTAAATATTGTTTTAAATTTATAAAGAATAATGTATTATTAGTCGATAATACACTTTCTAAATCTATTAGTAAAAACATTGACTCCAATAGTTCATCTGTTTTATCTATTGAAATTTTTACAAACTTTGTAATATTTTCAACTGTAGCATCATTTTCTACATTTAATGGTAAATCTGTATTATTTAGTATTCTAATGTATATTTTGATAATTTTATTATATAGTGATAATAATGCATTTTTTTCTTTTTCATCAATATTTTCATTTACATATTTACTAATATCATTTGTATATTTTTTTGAATCAAACTCAAAATTAAAAAAGTCTGTAAATACTTTTAATTTACCGTTCATATTTTTTTCTTTGTCATTTTCAAAGAAAGTAATGTCATTTGTACAGCCGTCTAAGAATATCGTGTATAAATCTTTTACAAATCTATAAAAATACTTTTTGTTTTCGATTTCTATGACATTTATATATTCGCCATTAAAATTTATTTTATTATCAAAATAATCAATGTTCATGTTCATAACACAACCAACCTATCTTCGTTATTAATAATTTTTGTTTTTCCTTCTCCAATTATATACTCTATCTGTGAATATTGCTTTTCTGTTATAGTTAAAACCTGTATCGGCCCTTTTTTAGGTGCCTGTTTTCTTATTCTTTCAACTAGTAATTCTGACTGTTGTGTATTTAAAATCAGCTTAGAATACACTGATTCTTGCATCATTATAAATCCTTCATTCAGTAAATATTTTCTAAACTTTAAATAATTTTTCTTATCTCTAGCATAGATATTTGGCAAATCAAAAAATACTATAGTTCTCACAATCCTATCCCTCATGAAAGAAAAATTCCTTATAGTTTTCCGAGTTATTTATTGAATTCAATGTGTTTTTTACAAACATAGTAATTATGTCCTTTAGTATGTATTTTTTACCTAAATATTTATATTGATTATTAAAAATGTTGACAATATCCAATTTATAGTTTGTATCTAATTCTCTTTCTTGATTAAAATATACAAAGTTATCAATTATAACTCTAAATGGTTCCATCAAATCGCATGTTAGATTAAATTCATTAAATTCATTTTTATGGTGTATACCTAGTTGTGTTAAAAAGCCATTACTTATAACTTCTTTATTAATTGTAGATAACAATATTGCATAACCATAGTTTAGAGCAGCATTAATATTATCGTCATTATTTCTAATAAATTTCATTCCAAATAAGGCATTAAAGTACACCTTTGCGGAGTGACCTTCTCTGTTTGTTTTATCGCCTATTTTCACTTCGTCTACATAACTTAAAAGCAAATTACATTTATCGGAGTGAATCTTTTTTAGAAGCATTGCTTGATTAAGAATTTTATTTTGAACTATTTTTGACCATAGATTATCTTTTTCTATATTTTTCCATGCAATTTGCTCTTTTATTTTTTTACTTGTGTTGTGTCTTGAATAATATGACTTCAATTCACCAAATGGATTATGCCTTTCATCACAAAAAATTATGTTTATTTTATTATCTGACAGTTCTTTTAAAAGGTAGGCAGAAATAGATACTGAAATCGAATCAACGATTATTGTATCTATTTCTGATAAATGAATAAATTTTTCGTTATTATCTTGTTTTACTACCAAAAACCTATTCTTATAACTTATTTTTGATTGCCTTGTTATAACAACTGTTCTGAAACTCATATTTGTCTTTCCTTATTACAAAATATTCCTGTTACAGAAAAGCTATTAATTGTGGTACTTTCAATTATTCTGCCATTCTTCTTGCCAAATGCAGATGAATACTTTTCGTTTAAAAACTTAAAGTTAGCATTATCACTTTTACAATTTAATAACTTTGTTAATTGTTTTATAATATTTATTTTTTCTTCAACAGTGAAATTTTCATATTTCTTATAATTTACAATTACCTTCAATTCTGGTATGAGATTTTCAAAAAGTTTATAGTCACTTTCTATTTTATCTACTATGTATGTAATAATTTCATTAATATCATTCTGATACTCATTATAATTAGTTCCTTTTTTGTTAAAAATTTCATTTAGGACTTTTTTATGCTTTTTCATAAATTCTTTGTCATACTTAAATTGTTTTGCATTGCAAACTTCCACTCTATCAGATGCCCCTACCAAATAACAAACTTGATCATTCCATATAAGATATGAGTAAAATGGTATTTTAATATTCTCTATGCTGACTGAATCGTCTTTTTCTAAATCTAATAATTTTCTATAGTATTCTAACACTTCAAATTCATTTCGACTATTTAGGTATATTGGAAAACCAACCATTTTTCTTGTTTCTTTGCCTTTTTTAGTATAATTAATCATAGTTGCATATGCAGGATTCAAACTTGTATATGAGCCATACATTTCTGTTGGCATATTGGATTTTAATTGTACACCTTTTTTACCCTTTGTCTGTTTTGTTTGGTTATAGAATTCTCCAGTTCTGATTTCTGTTTTTTTGCTTACTAAAATATCATTTCTATATAGAGTATCTTCTACAATCTTATTAAATTTTTCTGCATCAAATAATACTTCACCATTTTCTTCATCTACAAGGCTTTTTGATAGTTCATTAACTATGTCATTTACATCACTATCGAGACTATTTATTACATATCCGTATTTTAATTTGTTGTAATTACCCAATTCTTTTAATCGAATATTTAATTCAGTTATCATTTTATAATTAAATGTCTTTTTCATATATTTTTCTTTATATTCACCTAATACCGCTGCTAGATATGCATCGTGTGCATGATGATAATCATTTATTTCTCTAAATTTGAACAATTCATATCTTTCTCGATAGTTATGAGATAGATTTGCTTTTAAATATACAATTTTGGTTTTTTTATAAAAATTATTCAATATATTGGCAACATGCTTTGTAATTTGCCTTGTTTCTACTAGTTGTCTATTGATAAACCCTTGAATATCTTCATCACTATATGCTTTTCTCGTTAGTTTATAAAACTTTGAGGCTGACATTAATCCTATTTTTCTTAAGTGAGTCCACCAGACAATATTTTGTGATGTTCTATATTCACTAGGTAATACTAGGCCTGCTTTTTTTATTTGATTACATTCTTTTAAAACTAAGGCCTTGTTGTCTAGCGAATCATCCTTTATAAGTGTTCTTGGAATGATGTGATCAATTTCATACTTATCCAAATCTTCTATATTTAGTGGAGTTCCAGTGTATAAACATTTTCCTTCTTGAATAAAGTATAGAAATAATCTTTGAGTATCTATTTTTTCGTAGTCTTTCATTTCTGACATTAGTTGATTATAATTCTTTATTTCATCTTTGAACTTGTCATATAATTTTACTAAATATTTCTTTCTGTCATCTTTTCTTTCCTTTTTATCTTCAGAACGAGCCATTTCAACAACGATATTTTTTGGTTCATAACCAATATATTTTACTAATTCGTCCACTACTTTTAGTGCTTGATAGATACCTCTTTTTGTTGCTGGTGAAGTTGCAAGTTCTTTTACTAGACCGTAAGATATTTTAGTAGTATCTTTTAATATATTATTTTCTTTTATCATTGACTGAAAACCATACTCGTCATTGTTAATTATTTGCATGAAGTTTTCATCTGTTTCATACATTAAATCTAGAATTGATTTTTTCAAACCAGTTTCTTTGTCTTTATAGTATTTGGTGGTTAATAATTTATTTGATAAACTTCCCCACCCAGAATACTTTTTATCTACTATTTGTTTAATTTGCTTATTATTTAAAGCAGGATATTCTGTTCTTACTTTATCTTCTAAAATATCCTTATCATCAAAAATAGTTATCCATTCAATAATCTGTTCGGCATCGTTTTCTTTGTATTCTGTTCCAGAAAAAATACCGTTTTCACCAAAAAAGTCAATATATGACTGTAAGTTGTTGGCAAATTTTCCATCTGCAGAATATCCTGTTACATTTATATCTCCATTGTACATGTCAAAATCGGCACTAGAATATAGATACATTTTAAATTTTGCATCTGTGATTGTTCCAGAAGTCTTTTCAAATAATTCTTTTACAATTTTATGTTGAATATCATTTTCAATTTTTTCACCATTAACTTTAATTTGTTTTAATTCATTCATTACTTTATATTTAGAATATAGAATTGAATTATTTGGAAGAGCATATTCATTTAATAAATACGTACAATGTGATACCATTCGCTTTATAAATTGTTCTGCAGTTGCACTTTTGTCAATTATTTCATCAAAATTATATGGAGTTATCTTGATATTATCCACTTGCTTTACTAACCAGGCATTACTATTTTTTACGTTTTTTAAATTTGTAGTTGTGTTTAATGGACCTACATAGTATGGAATTCTAAATTCTAGTAGTTTTACTATTCTATATGTGTTGCCTACTTTTTCTAGTAGAAATGGATAATACTTCCCTTGATTTTCAATTATTTTGATTAGTTCATCCTTGTTTAGTTGATATGGGTATCGGCCATTTTCTGTTTCTGTTATTCTTGGTAAGAAAGTGCCATTTTCAATTCTTAGTTTGTTTTTGTTATATTTTTCAATTAGTGTAACATCCTTTAAATTATCAAATACTGTTTCTAGGTGTTTTAATAAGTCTTTTTTAAACTCTTCATATGATAGTTCATTATGAATGTATTTTTCGTATAGGCATTTTTTATCTTTTGTACGAAAAACAGAATTATATACTTGCCTATTCGTATTTAATATTTCTTTTAAAAATCTAAGATCTTCTTTATGTCTGTTGTACCTTTCTACCATTAAAGCGGATAGGCTTGTATTATTACTGCCCTTAAATATTTTCTTTAAGAAAGCAGAATCATAAAGTTGTTTGAAGGAATCAATAATTTCAATTGAGTCTCCCAATACCTCTTGTAATTCGTTATATTCTTCTTCATAATTGCTATCATCAAAACTAATAGTCTTCTTTTCAATTTCATCTAACATTAACAAATCTTTAATATTAAATTTATTTCCAGTAATTAATTTAATAAACTCACTTATAAATTTTTTATTATCACTTACTTTTTCCAATTCACTTTTTAGCTCTACTTTTATGTCATTTTTTGAAGGACTAACTATTATTTCTGATATTCTTTTTAAATTTAAAATTTCATTATAGTTTTCTGGAATACCAAGATTTGGAGCCAATTCAACTAGGTTTAAAAGCACTTCTTCTAGCCTTTCCTCTATATTTAAGTTATTAACATTAAAATTTTCACCATTATATAAAAAGTTGCCACGATATTTTATTATGTGATGTAATGCTAAGTAAACCAATCTAATATCTTCTTTTTCAGTGTCATCTATCAAATGTTTTCTTAAATGATATATAGTTGGGTATTTTTCGTTATATTCATTTATTTTTTTCTGTTCTTCTTTTGAGATTACTATTGTTTTGTTTGCTACATCATTTTTATTATATTTAGATTCTTTTAGTTTAGTAAAAAAAGATGAATCAACTTTGTTTATTTCCTCTTTAAATTCTTCTTGTAATAATTCTATTCTTTTTCTGCGGCGATCGTATCTTCTTCGAGTACTCCTACATGTTCTTCTACCTACAGCGGTTGTTGCTGGTTCAAAAAGTCTAACACCCCATAAGGCTTTTTTTGACTTTTTTACTATTTTTTGAGTGTCTTCCTCAACTACAGCCCAGCCTACTGAGCTTGTTCCAATGTCAAGACCAATATTATACGATTTCATATTGACATACCTCCTTACTTCTGTTATGATTAGATTGTCTTGATACCATTCAAGATGACATAGAGAGTTAAAATAAAGGTTTTACCCTAAATACTCACAAATGTGTAGTGGACTGTTAGTGGTCCTTTTTTTATTTTATTATACACATTTTCACTGTACACAGCAACTGTACATCTTGCTGTTATTTTTTTATGAAAAAAGCAATATTAAACCCACAAAAGATTAATACTGCTCATCTCAATATTATTTTATCATAATTTCGACATATTTCCTAATAAAAATTATAATTAAAGAGAGTTGGTTCATTTATTCTTTACTTTTAATTTGCTGTTTAGTTTATTCTTCTTCAGCCTCATCTTCAAACAAATACTTTTCGGCTAATAATACTGAAGCAACCTTTAATTTTGCATCTTTGTCTTCTTTGGCTTGTCCAATCTTTTGATTCATATCATCTATAATGATTAATAATTCTTCTTCTAACATTTCAAGATGAGTAATTGAGGCTTGTTCGATATTTTCATCTTCTAGTTCATCCTTAATATTATATACTTGCAAGTAGTCACTATCTAAATCAATACTATTGAATAAGGCTTCATCATATATTTCTTCTGCTTGAGAGATAAGGCTAGTTAAATTATCAAGCATTTCCTCTTTAGTGATGTTTTGTGAATTTTCTTCTCGGGCTACTTCATTCATTATTTTTCCTTTTCTTGTATCCTTTCTTTGCTTTATTGTGTTAATACTTTCCACATATTTATTTTGATCATCTTTATTTTGAACTTTTAAACTACTTTTTTCTTTTCGTCTATTTTCTTTTATAATGTGAGTCATTTCCTTTATTACTAATTTTACAAAATAAAATATTAAAGCAAAGAAGCCTACTATTACACCGAAGACTACATAGGCACCTAGCTCCTCTGTTTCTTTTCTTTTATTTTTTGACATTTTTATCACCAAATTCATTATATCATACTTTGTTTTTTGTTGATATTATTAGATGTTTTAACTATTATAAAAATTTTGTAAAAAAATGTCGTTTTTTTTACAAAAAAGTATTGCATTTTGGTTTTTACTATGATAAGATATAAGCATCTTAGATATGATGATAATAATTGATAGGCATAATATTTGATATTGATTTATTGGTATTGTTGCTGGGTTGGTTTATCAGGTATCGGTTAATATTTTCTAATTATTTTAGTCCTTGTGGATTTGATGGTTAGTTTATTAGTATTAATTTGGTATCGTTGTTGGAATATGTAGTTTGTTTAGCTTACTACTATCCTATCAAGATCTAAGTGTACACGTGTAGCGAGAAAGTCACTCGCAATTGATAGGTAACCGCACCTTAATGCTGACTTTATTAAGGATATGGGTTTGAGTTGTTTTATCGGTGTTTCTCAGGTAGCTAATGGTTATTTGAGAAAGGTGTAAAACTGTGGCTTGGTTCCTTTGGTGGTTTTCCATTTAAACTCGAAGGTTTAGTTTGTCAGGACTAAACTTTTTTGTTTGTAAAAATAATAGTTAAAAAAGTAGGAATTTAATATAAACATGGTTATTTCTTAAATTAAGAGATAAGACAAGTTTATTTTCCTACTTTTTTAGTTTTAATAAATACTTTCTCAGTTAAACTTTTTATATTTATACTAATTAATCAGCATAATTTGTAAAATAGTCTTGAATAAATACAACTGGTGTTCCTTTATCGCCAGAACCTGATGTTAAGTCGCATAATGAACCAATTAAGTCAGTATATCTTCTTGGTGTTGTTCCTTGAGTTTCAATTTTACCTTTTAAGTTTTTATCCTTTTCTTCTATTTCTTTACGAATGGCACTTTGTAATTCTTCGCCTTTTAAATTACTGTACTTATTATCAGATAAGTATTTTAATTTCAATTCATTTGGGCTTCCTTCTAGTCCTTTTGTATAGAATGGACTTACTACTGGATCGGCTAATTCCCATATTTTCCCTACTGGATCTTTAAAGGCGCCATCGCCATAAATCATTACTTCAATAGTTTTACCAGTTATTTCTTTTAATTCTCTTTGGATTTCATTTACTAATTCTTCACCTTTTTCTGGGAATAGTTTTACTTTGTTTTCGGTTGCTCTATTAGAACCTAATAAGCCATATTTACTATTATAACCAGAACCATTTATACTGGTTGTTAGTATGTCATCCATTCCAAGAACAGTTTTGCCTCCTGCTCTTTTTAATTTTTCTTTAGTTTTTGTTCTAGTATGAATATCGCAGGCTAACACTTCTTCAGTATACTTTAAAATTTCTTCCGGTTTATTACTGAAAACAAATTCAATTTCACAATTTTCTCCTTGTGCTACTTCACGATAAAAGTCAACCATGTTAACACCAGTAAATATATGTTTAAAATCGCCAAATTTTTCAGTGTATTCCGCTTCACTTATGACATCAGAATATGGATTTATGCCAGATTCTTCTAGTCTTTCTTTATCTAAAATATCATTTCCTACTTCATCTGATGGGTAACTAAGTAGCATAGTTATTTTGTCTACTGCTCTAGCAAAGGCTTTTAGGCAGACAGCAAATCTATTTCTACTTAAAATTGGAAATACTATACCAATATGATTGCCTGTAAATTTATTTTTTACATCTTCGGCTATATCATCGATCGTTGCATAGTTACCAGTGCTTATTCCTAGTA
>OJAW01001991.1_pt1 | contig 10902 bp, 8 predicted proteins | sample 1589151 | NCBI WGS metagenome assembly OJAW01 (sample SAMN03283290) | human gut metagenome | biome: human-associated habitat; material: feces | host: Homo sapiens | place: Peru | collected 2012 | reverse complement strand
ATTTGTTCATCAGTAAATGGTCTTACTATTGCAGGAACTTTATCTAAACCAGCTAATTTAGAAGCTCTATATCTTCTTTCACCAGCAATAATTTCATAACCTTTAACACTCTTTTTAACAATAATAGGTTGAATAATACCATGTTCTTTAATTGATACTGCAAGTTCAGTTAACTTTTCAGGATCAAATTCTTTTCTAGGTTGATAAGGATTAGGTCTTAATTCAGATATATCAATTTCTACTATTTCTTCTTTAGGAGTAGATTCATAAATCTTTTTTTCGATACCCTCTAAATCTAAATTTTCATTATTGAATAATTGTTCTAACCCCATACCTAAAGCTCTTTTTCTATTTTCCATTTCTTAAAATAACCTCCTTTGCTAAATTAAGATATGCATCAGTACCTTTATTTCTTGGATCATAAGCAATAATTGGTTTACCATGTGATGGTGCTTCTGATAATCTAACTAATCTAGGAATTATAGTATCATATACTTTTTCCTTAAAATAACTTCTTACATCTTCAGCTACTTCAAGGCCTAGTAATGTTCTACTATCTAACATAGTTAGTAAAACACCTTCTATACTTAAAGTAGGATTTAAATTCTTTTGTGCAAACATAATAGTATTTATAAGTTGCATAACACCTTCTAGTGCAAAAAATTCACATTGAATAGGTATTAATACTGAATCTGCTGCAGTTAATGCATTAGTAGTTAAAATACCTAAACTAGGTGGACAATCAATTATTATGTAATCAAATACTTCTTTAGCTGCTTCAATATGTTTTTTTAGTTGCATACTTCTATTAAAAGTATTATCCACACTACCCATTTGAATAAATTCAACATCTATACCAGCTAAGTTAACAGTAGCAGGTATTATATATAAATTTTTAAACTTTGTTTTAATAATAACTTCTTTTAAATTAGCTTTATTAGTTAATAATTCATATACGCTTTTATTATAATCTTTTTTAGATACACCAAGTCCTGTAGTGCTATTACCTTGAGGATCTAGGTCTATTAAAAGGGCTTTTTTACCTAAAACACCTAATGATGCTGATAAATTTATACTAGTAGTAGTCTTACCTACACCGCCTTTTTGATTAACTAACGCTATAATTTTGCCCATATTATCACCATTTCTAATACTCTTTTAACATATATTATTTTATCATAAATAGTCTAAAAAAAAAAGTAAATATATAATAAGTTAAAGTATTTTAATATTTTATTACACATAAATTTTATTATGAAAGAATTTCCGCCAAATATAAATCCTGAGTATTTTTCTTTATTAGCAGTTATAAGTGCTTATGTATATGAAAATGATTATAATGCAAATGAATTAAATTCAATAGGTAACTGGTTAATATTATTAGGTCAATTTTTACTTACAACAGCCGCACAACAGCAACTTATAAACGCTAGATACTCAAATAATACAGGTAGTAATATTAAAAGTGATAGTGATAACCATTATACTAAAAATAAAGAAAAAGCTAATAAAGAAGACTTAGATAATTTAAAGAAAATAGTAGATGAAATTTTAGTTGAACTAAAAAGAATAAACGATAAATAATCATTTATTCACTTAATTCTTTTTCTAATTTACCTTGTTTATCACCAAGTATACTTCTTTGTTCATTTACTTTATTTATAGCGGAATTTATAGTATCTATATAAGTTACAAAGTTTGGTGTACCATTCGTTCTTACGCCAAGAGCTGATGATGTAAATGTATATTTTAGAAGTCCTAATTCTTTATCAATCGAATTACCTATTTTTAATACTTGGATACTATTAAAAGTAGTTTCATTATATATTCTATCTATTTCATCTTGTAAAGCTACCATTTCCTTCATAATAGAATTTATATCAGAATTACTATTACCATTAGCAGCTTTAACTGATAATTCATTCATTCTTTGTAATATACTATGAGTTTCTGTCAGTGCTTCTTCCATTATCTTTATCGCACTAATTAGATTTCGTTTATATGAATCCATATCATCAGGATTTAGTTCTTTGCCTACTAATTTATCTAATATAACCTTATTAGCAGTTATTTTATCATCAGTTATATTATTTATATCAATAATAGTTAAGCCTGTTGCACTAAATTTCAAACTAGAATCATTTACTGAATTAGCTATTTCATCTAAATTTCTTTTAAATAAAGTATTTGCTTCTATAATAAGTGCTTTTTTATCTATTTCAGTATTAGTTGCCATTAAAGCTTGTACATGTAACTCTTGAGTTCTAGATAATACTTTAGTATATAAAGTTTTTTTACAAGTATCATCTGCACATGATTCTAAAGATTTACTATATTCTAATGAATTTTGATATGCTCCAAATATACTTCTTTGTTCACTTACTTTATTTATAGCAGATTCTATTCTTTTCATATAATCTTTAAAATCAGGAGTTGTTCTTTGCTTTACATCTAATCCTTCTGAATTAATAGTATATTTTAATAAATCTACTATTTCATTAAACATATTATCTTCTTGTAAAACTTTTTCATTTTGAAAAGATGTTTCATTATATATTCTATCTATTCTATCTTGTAGCTCTATTAGTTCATCCATAATAGAAGCTATATCAGAACTTGTATTAGTATCATTTGCAGCTTTAACTGATAATTCATTCATTTTTTGTAATATGCCATGAGTTTCTGTTAGTGCGCCTTCAGCAACTATAATTTCACGTAATAATAAATCATTAAAATTGGCACTTGACTTACTAACACAACTAGCACTAGTAGTAAATTCTTCTATTAAAAATTTATCTTCTTCTATACTATAATAATTACAATATTTATCATTATAAAATACTGCTGACACTAGTAATCTATTAGTCTTACGAATATATCCTGTAGTATCATTCAAAGCTTTATCCATACTTACCGTTTCATTTTCTACTGCTACACCTTTAAGTTCTAAAACATTAATTTTACCTTCTGTTAATGAATAATAACTATCTTTCTCATCACCATTTAAAAAATCATAATTATTTACACTTCTCATTACACTTTGTACAGAAGCTTTAAAAGCTTCTCTTTTTGAGTCTTCTACAATATTTAATACAGCAGGTACCGCTATTGCTGCAATTATTGCTAGTATTACTATTACTGCGAGTAACTCTATTAGTGTAAATCCTTTCTTACTTTTATAATTACCTTTTACTTTCTTCATAATATCCCTTACTCTCTACTATAACAAATATAGCATATTTTAAACAAAAAAGGAAGACCAATTAGTCTTCCATAAGTCCTACATATTCAAATATGGTTTGTGCTAAATCTAAGTCTGTAACTGCTTCTACAACTTTTACACCATCATTTAAGAATTCATGTAATAGTTCGTATGAATCTGTTACTTCTTTTGCATCATCAGTTGTTTTTACACATACATAATAATTTTCATCTTCATATATAGCTTGTCTTAATATTAAATATTTTTCACCATTGCCTAGTGTCATTACTTGATTAATTCTATTTTCCATAAACTCTCCTATCTAGTTCTTCCACCAGTAGTATTTTCATTTACTTCTTCTGGAGGAGTTAATCCTAATGCTTCATAAAAGGCATTAGCATCATCTAATGAAATACTACTATCCATACTATTTTCTGATTGTACTTCTACAGGAGCTGGTGGTTCAACTGGTAATTCATAAATAGGTTCACTGCCAGCATGCCCAACTGGAACAAATTCTTCTTTTATAAGTTCATCATTTTCATTAACTTTTGAATCTTTTGATTCTTCAGGAGTTTTATTTACGTCATCATATGAAATTCCTAATGATTCATAGAAATCTTTAACATCATCTTCTGAAATTCCACTATCTAATTTATTTTCACTTGAACTTGGATTTCCATTTGGATTATTTTTATCAACTGTAACATTTACTTGATTTCCATTTTTTTCTGCATCAATTATAGAATCTCCATAATTTGCATCTATATTACCATTATCATTATATACATATTCTCCACTACCATTTATTATAGATTCACCTGGATTTAATATGATTTCACTTAAATCTGGTGTAACTGGAGTTGGATCCGGAGTTACAGGTGTTGGATCTGGTGTAACTGGAGTTGGATCTGGTGTAACTGGAGTTGGATCCGGTGTAACTGGAGTTGGGTCTGGAGTTACAGGTGTTGGATCAGTATTTGATGGTGTAGAAGGTGTAGTTGGAGTCTTATCAGGAGTTGTTTTATCTGTCTTTGTTGGTGTTTCAGTATTAGTATTATTTTTTTCTTCTTCTAAATCATCAAAGTTAAATGTAGGCATTTCTACTTCATCTACTATGCCAGTAGTTGGAGCATCACTTATATTTCTAGTATTTGCATCACAACCTTTTAATCCTACTAAAAGCCCTGCTACTACTAATCCTCCAGCAGCAATTTGTTTCTTATGTTTTTTAACCCATTCTAATGCTTCTTTACCTTTTTCTCTCATTTTTTTACCAAGGTCTTTTAAAGCAACTATTACGCCTTTCTTTTCAGCGTCATTTTTTAATTCATTAGATGCTGGTTCAAAAGCAACAACTGGAACTACTGTTTTATCTTTATCTTTTTCAGGTTCTACTACTGGAGCAACTGGTACTACTGTAGTTTTTTCTTCCTTTTCTTCTTCTTTAGTTTCTTCAGCAGCGGGAACAAGAATATTTTTAGGAATTTCAACCTTAAGTAATTCTTTACCATCTGGTCCAAAAATTACTATAAAATTTCTTCCATCTTTATCTTGGTTAACAACACCATTTAATGGTGTTGCACCTGTACCAAGTACAAATGGAACTGCTGTTTTATCTTTTTCTTTAGGTTCTACTACTGGAGCAACTGGTGTCACTGGAGTTTCTTCTTTAGCTTTTTCTTCAGCTTCTTTCTTTTCTGCTTCTTTTTTAGCTTTTATAGAAGCATCTAAATCACCAACTATATGATCTATAGTTTCAGAAACATTGAATTCAATAAATGCTAATCTTGATTTAGTAGCTGCTATACCTGCAACTAATTCATCTCTTTCAATTCTATCTAATCTTTGTTGTGATTTATTTATTTTCTTAGCATCTTCAGCTATTTCTTTATTTATTTTTTCTATTTCTGTTTTTAATGGTTTTGTTAATTCTCTTAATCTATCAATATTACCACTTAACATGCCTTTTTCACTTCTTAAAGTATGCATTGTAGTCATATTTCTAGTAATTTCTTGATTTTTTCTTTCAATTTCAGCTCTTAGGTGTTTTCTCATTGGATGGTTTTGACTAGGTAGGCCATCCATTTCTTTTTGTCTTTGTTCAATGATTCTTTGAGCTGATATATTTGCAGCTTCTAACTTACGAACTTCATTATTGATTTCTGCAATTCTAGCTCCATTAGCTTTAATTTCATCAGTATAACTATCTAAGTCATTTTGTTTAGATTCTTTTATTTCAGTTAATCTAGTGCCTAAAACACCACGATAATTATCTTCATTTGATAATTTTTCTTCTAATTCAGCTAATCTAGGTTCATATTTAGCTAATGCATCTTCTAGTTGTATTCTTTCTTCACTTCTAGCTGCTGCATCTCTAAGTAAGAATTGTTTAGGTAATCTGTCTCTATATTCTTCTAACTTAGCCATTACAACTTCTTCACTAATGTTACCTCTTTCAACATCAGTAATTAAATCATTTAATGAAGTTGCAAAATTATATTCAGCTAACATAGATTCAGTACTAGCATTCTTAATTTCAGTATTTAATCTAGTTATTTCAGCTCTATCAGCATCTTTTAATGCTTCAATATCAACTGTTGCACTACCTGTAGTAGCTTCTTCTTGTTCTTTTATTGCTTCTTCAAGTTCATGTATGTTAGCATTTAATTCTTCTAAGTCGCTATTTCTCTTAGCAGCTCTTCTTTCTAATCTTTGAATATTAGAATCTAAAGTAGCAAGTAAAGCTTGATCATTATATTGTTCAGCTAATGTTCTATTTTTTCTTTCTTGTTCTAATCTTCTATCGATACCAATAATATCAGCTGCAAGTCTATCACTTCTAGCAATCATATCTTCTAAGTCTACTTTATTTTGTTCAACACTATTGTCATATAAAGCAACTCTACCAGTTCTATAATTTTCATCATTTTTTAATTTTTCTTCTAATTCGCTAATTCTTCTTTCAGCACGTTCAGTAACTCTTCTTGCTTGATCAAATCTTTTAGCTTGTTCACTAATAGTTACTTCATCTAATCCGTCAATAGGTAATTGACTTTTTAAATCTCTTAGACTTTTTAATATTTCTTCTCTTTCCATTCTTTACCTCCTCTTTATTTTCTATTACAGTATTTGAATATTACTTCAACCTTTAATTCTTCATTATCTTCAATATCTTTTAAAGATTTAACATCATATTCAAGTTCTTCTAAACTTTTTAACATTTCATTTTTCTTTAATGCTTCTTTATTTACTTTAACCCATTCACTTGAAGTAGAAGGCATTTTGTCATCTTTTTCTAACTTATAGAATCTATATACTGTAGCTTTAGTAGATTCATCTTTAATATATCCACTTGCTGGTGCAGATAAATAATATGTATTTTCATCACTAGCACTTGTTTTATTTGATGGATAATATGATCTATATGATTTAGTATTCTTATACCATTGATATGCAGTTACTGTTTTACTTTGACATCTAATGCCATTAAATCTATAATCTGCACTATTCTTTTTTGATTCTTTACATACTGTTGTAGTCCAATTACTCCAGTTTTCACATACTGTTCCGTCTTGTACTACTGTGTGCCCATCACAAGTTGCCACTATACCATTTGTTCCTTGTGAAGTATCTACTTCTAAGAATGAACCTGTAGTTCTATTTGGGCAATATACTGTAGATAAAACATTTTGTCCTGGTAGTCTAGAATCTTTACATACAAATCTCCATTTTGCTACTACTTGTTTTCTATAATAAGTAATATTTTTAGAATTTCCTTTATTTGGATAACCACTTGGTGCAGTTGCACTATAAGCGCCATTATTCCAGTATGAAGTTCCACCAGCTACTTCTTTATAATATTTGTAACCAGTAGATCCTTTGTCATCTGTTAAATTATATTCACTATTTGGAGCAGTTTTATAATATTCCTTAACTTTGTTTATATCAGTTTCTTTGTTAGGATAATATACTTTAGTTCCTTTTTCTAATCTAGAAGCTATGAAACTAAATTCTACATTTGATGAATCAACTTCTAAATCTGATTCTTTGCCTGTAACACACCCGCCAAAAGTAGTTTCTTCGCTAGTACAATTTAAAACTGGTGTATATTGATAATTCCCACTTTCTAATTTACTAACTTTTACATAAGTACTTGCATCAGCACAATCACTAAATGAATCTGGATACTTAAGTAATTTTTCACTCTTTAAATCTTTTAAAGTAACAGTTACTTGATCACCATAAGATTCAGGTAACTTATCTGCATAATTCTTATAGTATTCTTTAGCAGCTTTTACTAAATCATCGTATCTATCTACATTAGATTTTCCACAACCTTTTAGTAAAAGTAATATAATAATAACTGCAACAATTACTAGTATACCAAAAAAGATTCCCTTTACTATTTTCTTTCTATTCTCTTCTTTTTCTTCGTCTAATTCTTCACTTTCGTATTCATACGAATCGTTTTTAAACATAAAATCACCATTCCCTCAAGTATAATATACCATTTTTATTATAATTTATCAAGAAAAAAGAAGATTTTATCTTCTTATTTTACATAATTTACAAATTCAGCAAATGTTGTTGTAGAAGCTATTGTATATCTTGGTATTTTGTATAAATCCGTTCGCTTTTGGTATGCAACACCTTTTACACCTGCAGCCCCTATAAATGCCATCCTATATCCAGCTTTAATTAATTCTTGTTTTGAATAATCATTATATTCATAAAATGGATAGCAGAATACTTTAGAGCCACCTAAAATTTCGCTACTTTTCTTTAAATCTTCTTGAATAGTTGCACTAGGCAAACACTTAATTCCGCCGCCTTGACCACCAGGACAAACACCAGTAACATGCATACCATGGCTATGTGAGTGTAATTCTAAATAATCACTTTTAAAATTTTCTGGTTTATATGTATTTGTAATTAAAAACATAGTTGCATGAACTTTATACTTTTCAAGAATTGGAATTGCTCTAAGTCCTAAATATCCATCATCAATAGTTATAACGGCACTTTTTTCTGGAATTCTAATTTTACCAGTTAAAAATAATTCTAAATCATTCATTTTTAAAGTAAAATATCCATTTTCACTTAGATAACCCATATGAGATGAGAACTGACTTTCAGTATGACAAATGATATTTGTACATACTTCTGTTTTAGGATCATAAATCGCATGATAAACTAAAGTTCTAATCCACGTTCTTGTCTTAGCTTCAGTATTGATTTTATCGACTGTAGTAGCATCATCTTTTAAGATATACATTAGTTTATTATTATATTCAACATAATACTTATCATCATCAAGAATAATAATCGGTAAACTAACTCCTTCATTTATACTATATGCTAACTTTCCATCAATATATAAATTCGTAGTATCATTAGTAACTGCATTTACGTTAAATACAACATAATTTTTATACCAGTCATCAACTTCAGTAAGACTATCTATTTTCTTTATATCTTTATAATCTATATACCAATCCTTATTTTTAATTTTAAAATATTTAGTGTTTTCATCTATTTCAGTTTCATCTAATTCTAATTCATCATTTACTTTACCTATTATATTACCATTAGCGTCATATAAATTAACCAAATCATTAGTTTTAACATATTTACTATAACAATTTTGTATTTCTGCTTTTTTAGCTAATCTTTCATTTTCATTATATATTTTTTCTTTTTTTAGTTTTTCTCTACTATAAAACGAATACCCAAATATTCCCGCTATAATAATAACCAATATTATAAACATAGCTCTTATCTGTTTCATAAAATCACCCATTTTATTATACCATAAGTATACAAAAAAGAAGCACTTTTTATGCTTCATTTAAACTTTTTGTTAATTTAATTTTAATTTCTTTAAATTTAGAATCTCTATAACACTTAACAGTAATAGTGTCTCCTACATCGTATTTATATAATAAATATCTAAAATGAGCACTACTTTTTACTTTAACATTATCAACAGATGCTATAACATCTCCTTTTTTAAGTCCTGCAATATCTGCTGGACTACCATCTTCTACTGATGTTATAACCACTCCATTTTCTACTTCATCATCTATTTTTATGCCTTCTCTATATAAATTCCATTCATCAGTAATTTCAGTCATAGTTACGCCTAAGTATGGTCTTACTATAGCTTCTCCCTTTTCAAGCCTATCAGTTAATCCCATAACTATTTCAATAGGAATAGCAAAACCCATACCTTCTACATTTTCATCCACTATTTTTAAAGAATTAACACCAATTACCTCTCCATTTATATTACATAAAGGTCCTCCACTATTTCCTGGAGAAATAGCTGCATCAGTTTGAATATACGATTGTGATTTGTCTGTATCTGAACTTGTTGAAACACTACGATTTGTCGCCGATACAATACCTGTTGTAACACTTTGACCATAACCTAACGCATTACCAATCGCAACGACTTGTTCACCGACTTGTAGTTTGTCACTATCTCCAATTGTCGCAATCGCAATTTGTTTTAAAGTATCTTCACTTAAATCACTTGTTTTAATGGAAATTACAGCTAAGTCATGATCTTCATCTACACCTTTTACAGTGGCTTTTACATTTGTATTATCCGCTAATGTACAAGTCAAGGTCTTGGCATTTTTAATAACATGATAGTTTGTCAAAATATCGATTTCACCATTCTTTTTATTGATGATCACACCACTACCTACACTTGTACTTTCTTGTTGCGTAAATGGATTGCTTCTTGAGTTATTTCCATACATACTGAAATAATTTTGTACATCCGATACGGAAACATTGGTAATTGATACAATACTAGGCATACAATTTTGAGCGACTTTACTTACATTTGAAGTTGATGAACTTGAAGTATTGACTACATTTGTACTTTGAACCGTAGTATTTTGTTTATTGTAGTTATCAACCACATAGTTGACCCCTTGAAAACTTCCGGCCGCAACCACACCAAATGTAGCGGCACTTAAAATTAATTTTGATCCTTTTTTGAATAAATTATAGTTAGAATTTGGAATTCTTGGCATTTCATTTTTCATGACCTTATACCTCCTTGTTTACAATACAAGGATATGATCCCAAGCTTAAATGAACTTTAAATTATTCCATATTTGTATAACCCATTAAATACGCATCCACTTCTTTAGCACACTCTTTACCTTCATGGATTGCCCAAACAACTAAGGATTGACCTCTATGACAATCACCAGCTGTAAAGTATTTGTCTTTGACTTGATAAGAATTTGGTTGTGTCACAATCGTATTTCTTTGTGTTGTTTCCAATTTAAAACTCTTCTTTAAATCATCTTCAACACCAATAAAACCAGCCGCAATCAATAATAAATCACAATCTAAAATTTGTTCTGTACCTTTCACTTCTTCAAGCTTTCCATTGTTGAAGTGTACTTTTACAGTTTTGATCTGTTTTAGATTCTTTTGATCATCTAAGATACATTCTTTAACCGTCATTTCATAAATACGTGGATCCTTTTTAAATACCGCAATCGCTTCTTCTTGACCATAATCTGTTTTACAGATCTTTGGCCATTCAGGCCATGGATTACTTTCCAATCTTTCATCCGGTGCTTTAGGCATCATTTCAATTTGAACTACACTTGCACAACCCTGACGAATACTTGTACCAACACAATCATTTCCAGTATCACCACCACCGACAA
>OJAW01001990.1_pt1 | contig 10903 bp, 10 predicted proteins | sample 1589151 | NCBI WGS metagenome assembly OJAW01 (sample SAMN03283290) | human gut metagenome | biome: human-associated habitat; material: feces | host: Homo sapiens | place: Peru | collected 2012 | reverse complement strand
ATTTATCTAAAGAATATTTTTTATGGGAGAAGAATGAAAAACTATCAAGAGTATTAGATAAAAAAATAATAGAAATATACAATGAATTTAATAAATATGTTATTAATAATTATAGATATTTTTCAATCTTATTTTGTTTTTCTATTAATTCTTCAACTGTCATTTAACACACCCTGTTATTAATATACCATATATTTATAAGTTTTTATACAAAATTAACTATAAGTAAACCTTTATTTTCTCTTAACTAAATCCCCTATTCTTTTATATAAAGTATTTGCATTATTACTAAATATACATAATATACTAAATATAATAATTGTTAAAAATATAAAGATAAACATTAATACTATTATAGTCATAATAATATTATTTAAATTATTAAATAGTATTAATTCAAGAGGTTTAATTAAATATAAAATAAATACTAACAGAATAATTATAATTAAATAAGTAATATATAAACTATTATGTTTAATATTATTTAATATCTTATTTTCTATAACTCTAATCTTTAATATAACATTAACTAAAAATGCAATAACAGTACCTAATAATAGACCATTTAATCCATATATATTAATTAATATTATACTTATAACTATATTAGTAATTGCACTAATAAATATAATATTCTTATTATCTTTAAATAATCCTTTTGAATTAATCAAAGATAAAAGAGGCAAACTAAGAATATATAATAAAGATATCAAAGAAAATAATATAACAGTATTATATTCCAATATATAGTTTTCCTTACCAATCCATAAATTAATAAAACTCCTTATACCTAAACTAAAAGTAATACCAATAGAAAATACTAAAATAATAAATATAATTAATAATTCCTTAAATAAAGGATATACCTTATCATTATCACCTTTAGCAAAAATATTACCAAATGAATTAACTACAGCAAGTTCAATTTTAGCGCATATTTCATTTAAATATCTAGTTATAAATACATATGATGAATATATACTAACCATTACAGGTCCTAAAAAAGATACTAATATAATTGAATCAACATTATTTAATATTAAATTACCAATTTGTATACTTGCTAAATCCTTAGTCATACTAAACATTTTAGTGTTCTCATTTTTTACTTTATGTAACCAAGGAAACTTATGTTTCATAACAATTCTAATAACTATTTCTTCAATAATTTTAGCAATCAATATAGTAATAGCAATAGATTCTAAAGACTTAAATAAATAGCAAGATACAATAATACCTATATCACATAATAATTTAATACTATTAAATACAATTGAATATATATACTTATTTTCCGAAGCACTAAGAATAGCTAAATATGTTTGACCACATCCAAAATATGCAATTAAATAAGAACAAGATATTATAATAAAAGCAATAATCGAAGTATTTCTATAACCATCTTCAAATCCATAAAATAAATATAGTAATAAACTAACTAACATAATAATACTAAGTATTACAAAACCGATTCTTTTAAATATTATCCTACTACCAGAATATATTCTATTAATATTTTTCTTATCATCATTAGAAAAATACTTATACAGTGAAAATATAACTGCATCACCAAAACCAATTTGCGCTAAAAATACATAAGTAATAATCTGATTAATAGTTTGATAATAACCATTACCAACATCACCAATATATCTAATCAAAAATCTAACCTTAATTAAACCTACTATTCCTATAATTAAATATGGAATAATATCACATATCATATTTAAAAATACTTTCTTAGTTCTCATATTTATCACCTATTATATAATAAAATTATATCATTAATTAACTACATAGTAAATAAAGAAACTAAAAAGTTTTCTTTCTTTCTAGTTTTTTTACATAATCTATTTTATCATTAATAGTATAATATGATTCCTCAATATCATTAATCGAAGAATTAATATATGTTACAGTATAATTATCTCCTGTTTTTTCAACAATATATTTTCTATCATTTTTCTTTATTGTAGTTTTAAATTCTTCCAAATAATTATTAAAAATATATATTGTATCTGTAACTAATTCATTTGTTTTATTATCAATTAATCTAGATTTAGTTATTTTTAATTTAAAATAATTATTATTAATACTATTATATAATTCTTCAAGAGTAGAATTAACATCAATATTTTCCAATATATTATTAAATTTATCCCTATACATACTAGAGTCTTCAATAATTACTTTTACTTTATTACATCTATCAATAACTATACCCTCATATATATTACAATAATTATTTATAGAATAATCCTTATTATCTTTTTTATAAGTATATTCATTCATATTTATTATTAAATTATCTTTATTTGTATCAATATAATAAGTATAAGTTTTATCTTTGTATATAATTTTTATCATATAATCATATAAAACAACATTATCTTCCACCATAAAATTACATTCATAATCATCATCAATATATAATTTATATGACTTATTTTTTTCTTTCAATATTCTTATATCTTTTTCTGTATTTAATATTTTTTTTAAAATACTTTCTAAATAAATATCAATTTCTTTAATATCTTTATCAAAACTAACTATATTTTTCTTTATTACTATTCTATCTTTCATTTCACTTCACAATATATATTATACAAAAAATAAATAGTTAATTCAAGGAAATTAACTATTACTTAACTTTTTTAGCAACAAATTTATTTATCTTTACACCATTGCTACTAAACTTATGCTCATATTCAGTTTCAATATTATCTATATTTTCATTATGTAAATCATTAGTTAAATATAAAATATCATATCCATAATTACTTAATGATTCAATAGAATAATCAAATAGATCAATATTATCGGTTTTCATTTCTATAATATAATCATTTTTAAATATTTTACTATACTTATCTAAAAATATATTACTAGTAAGTCTTCTTTTAGCATGTCTTTCTTTAGGCCAAGGATCAGAAAAATTTAAATATATTTTATCTATTTCTTTATCAAAAACATCATTAATATTTATAACATCTAGTCTTAATAATTTTAAATTATTTAATTCTAATTCATTAGACTTTTGTATAGCTCTAACAATAACACTATCATATTTCTCAATACCAATAAAATTAATATTAGGATATTTTAAAGCATTATTTATTATAAAATCTCCTTTTCCCATACCAAGTTCAATATATAGAGGATTATTATTATTAAATAATTTATTCCATTTACCTTTATAAATACTAGGATTATCTATATAATATAATCCCTTTATTATTATATCATTAGCACCTTTAACATTTTTAAGTCTCATAAAACACCTCTTAAATAATATAACACAAAAGCAAAAAAAAATATACATTTTCAAGAAAAAAAGAAGAATTATTCTTCTTTTATATTATCATAAAATGTTGTATTAATTATCATACCAAGTACAAACATAAAACTCATTGAATATATCCAAATAAGAAGTATTATAATACTAGATAAATTACCATACAAAATATCATATCTTGCAAAATACTCTATATAATAACCAAATATTACCGAAAATAACATCCATGATATAGTAGTAACTAAAGCTCCCATAGTAGTAGTTCTACTAGAAATTTGTTTACTTGGAGATATTGTATAAATAAGTTTTATATTAAATAATATAATAAAGAATGTTAATGGCCACTTAATTAAATTAATAAAGAATATTAATTCATCAGTTATAATAGAAAATACTTCAGTTGATTTAACAAACAATAATATTTTTTCACCAAATATTGGTACAACCATTAAGAAAATAAATAGTAGTAATATATCAATTAATATTATTACAGATTTAATTCTATCCTTAACTATATCACTATCTTTTACTTTGTATAAATTATTCGCAGACTTTATAATTGCATAAGTACCATTTGTAGATACAACAAATGCAATTAAGTTAAACACTCCTACATTAGTATCAAAACCACGACCAGATATAATATCTAAGACATATGTTGCCACAGAACTAGGTAACATATCATTTATAACCGAAGCAAGTCTATCTAATGAAATACTAAAAGAAGATGCAATTAATACAATTATAGTAAGAATAGGAATAATTGCAAGAAATAAGTAATACGCTAAAGATGCAGGCAATATTCCTAATTCTACTCTTTTAAACAAACTAATAATCTTTTTTAGTTTCTTTTTCATATTAGTTTTCCTTTTCTTTTTCCTTATTCTTTCTCATTTCTAAAGTTGCTTCATTAATCGCATCATCAACAGTCTTAATATCATCTAATATCATACTATATCCTATACTTGCACCATATCCATAAGGTAATTCTTTTAATTCCTTATATATTTTTCTAGTATAACTTACTACATCCTTTTCAGAATATCCAACCATATATACTAAGAATTCATTACCATCAGTACGCATAATATCAGTATTTTCTAATTGATTAATTATCAAAATGCTTGCAGCTTTCTTAATAACATTATCTCCCTCTTCATGTCCATGACTATCATTAATAGTTTTAATATTATTTAAATCTATTATCACAAAACATTGAGGATATATAACATTACTATCCCATTTTTCCATATTATAATTCAAGTAATTTCTATTTTTCAAAGAAGTCATAACATCAATAAATTTCATTTTTTCTTCTTTTTTAATTGTTTTTTCTTTATTTCTTTTATTCTTAATACCAAGTATTATTAATATTAAAATAAGTAATATTCCAAGTGCAATACCTACATATTTTAATATATTAGTAATATTACCACTTAAATAAGTTTCATTAATATTATAACTATATTTAATCTCATTATAATTTATCATAGATACATAAAAACTAAATAAATTAATAAATGTACTATTCTTATTAACATCCCTTATTACAAAACTATAATCAGTATTAATCGTATCATTATATATAATATTATAACTAGATAACTTTTGATTCTTATAATAATTATATGTATCTAAATCAAGTATTATAATACTATTACTATCAATATTTCTAATTAGTTCATCCGTATTATCATATCCTTTAGGTACAATACCATTCTTACTTAAATAATCAAATAAATAACTATTACTAACAGTATATACTTCTTTATCCTTTAAACTTCTTATAGTACTTAAATAAGTAGTATCCTTAGATAAAATAACATATTCTTCCTTAAAAGGACTAATAGTATAATATCTATCAACATTAGTATTATTAGTACTAAAATTACCAAATATTAAATCAATTTCTCCACTTGATAAAGCATTCTTTAAATCATTAATATTATCATATCTAATAGTTTTAAAATCTACATCAAACAAATCTTCAAAACCACTTAAATAATTAGACAAAGTCCCTACAAACTCTTCGTTTTCTTTCTTTTCATATGGAGTATATGTAACATAACCAAAAACATAAGAATTAGCATTATAACTCATCTTTTCTTCATCACTAATATTCTTAGCCTTAAAGAATAAATTAATAAAATTTTCTTTATATACATCATCAAAATATTCACTCTTATATTTCATTGTATATTTTTTCATTATATTTAATAATGTACTATTATCTTTAATAGATAAAACATACTTTTTATTAATATCACTTATATGACATATTATATTTAATTCATTTTCAACAATTTGTTCTAAATATTGATTCATTGGCACAAGCAAGTGAGTAATTTCTTCATTCTTTAATCCAAGTAACATTGAATCAATATCATTATATGTTTTATAAGATATACCTTTAATACTAGATAAATAATAACTAGCTAGAGAAATATCATTAGATAATACCCCCAAAGATATATTACTAATATCAGATATCTTATCATATTTAGCTTTATCTTTTGATACAATTACATATTTATCTTCATATATCAAAATATCATTATCACTAATTTTTTCATCACTTTTTAATATTTTAAAAGCAACATTCTTATAATTATTCGAATTAGATAAATAAGATACCTTATTAAAATTAACACCATATTCTTCAGTAAATTTACTCAAATAATCGAATATAACACCATTACCACTACTACCAAAAATAGATACATCATTATATACACTAACATCTACTACATTACTTTGATTATCATTTATCCATTTCTTTTCTAATAATGATAAACTGGCATCATCTTTACTATAATTTAATATAAATATAAGTAATGATACTACAAATATAACTGCAGTTATTGATAAAATTATTATTTTATTAGTTTTCTTTTTCATACTTTCACACTATCCCTTTGTCCATGATATAATAGTTTTATTATGATGTTTATATCCTTCAATAGCCGTAGTTTTTTCACCATCATCTGTTTCACTAGTCCATTTAACTATAAAACTAAAATCATAAAATTTCAATTCATCTTCACTAAATTTCTCTAATACTTCATCACTAATACTTTTAACCGCATCAGTATTAACACCACTTTTAGCTTGAAATTCAATATAAACAATCTTACCTTGAAGTCTAACATTAGCACTTTCTATATTATCATTTTCCTCTAAAGAAGTTTTAACTTCATTTAAAAATGAATCTGATAACTTAACATCTTCTATTCCATCTAATCTATCTCCATATGTACCCTTACCAGTAGTAATAAATAAACTTATTAATATTATAAACACAATAATAAATAATATTAAAGCAAGACCACATACAATTGATAACCCCTTATGTTTGTTAATAAAATTTAACATTTTCTCACTTCCCTTTTACATAATTATACTATATATTATTTACTAAATCAATATTTAAAAAGAAAAAAGAATACTATTTAGTATACTCAAATTCATAATCAAGTATTCTAATAATATCTCCTTCTTGTACTCCCATTTTTTCTAATTCATCATCAATTCCTAAGTTTCTTAACTTCTTACTAAATCTACTTATTGCTTCTTCAGTATTAAAATTAGTCATCTTAAACATCTTTTCTACAATATCGCCTTTAATTATGTAAGTATTATTTTCCTTAATAATTGTATATGGTTTTTCATACTTAAATTTATATAATACATGACTTTCTATACTGTCTTTATCATATAAATCTTCTTCCTTAGTATTTTTAACTAGAGTTTCTAATTCATCAATAACCTTATCTAATCCAATATTATTTGCTGCAGATATTTCAAATATTTTTTTATCTACTTTTGTTTTAAATACTTCAAGATTTTCTTTTGATCCTTCAATATCCATTTTATTAGCAATAATAATTTCTTCCTTATTCATTAATTTATCACTAAATTCTTTTAATTCATTTCTTATAACTAAATAATCTTCATAAGGATCCCTACCTTCACTACCAGACATATCAATAACATGAGCAATAATTTTAGTTCTTTCAATATGTTTTAAAAACTTATGTCCAAGTCCTACACCATTACTTGCTCCTTCGATTAAACCAGGTAAATCTGCTACAGTATAACTATATCCAGTCTTAGTTTTTACAACCCCTAAATTTGGAGATAAAGTTGTAAAATGATATGAAGCAATTTTAGGATTAGCATTACTAATCATTGAAAGTATTGTACTTTTACCAACACTAGGAAGTCCCACTAAACCAACATCTGCAAGCATTCTAAGTTCAACTTTAATTTGTCTAACTTCGCCAGGTTCCCCACGTTCAGAATATGATGGACAAGGATTACTTCTAGTAGCTAAACTAACATTACCTCTACCGCCTCTACCACCATAACATACAATTACTTTGTCATCTTTTTTAGTTAAATCTGCAATAACAACACCAGTATTATTATCCTTTATTGTAGTGCCTAATGGTACACTTATTATAGTATCTTCTGCAGCCTTACCATTTTTATTTTTACCTTCACCATTTAATCCAGGATTTCCTTTAAATACTTTTTTATATTTTAAATCAATTAAAGTTCTAAGTCCTTCATTAACAGTAAATATTATGTCGCCACCTTTACCACCATTTCCTCCAAATGGTCCTCCCATAGCAACAAATTTTTCACGATGAAATGCCATACATCCATCTCCACCACGACCAGCTTCTAAATTAAGTACTACCTCATCAACAAACATAACTTTCACATCCCTTCTGCTTTTTTTCTTACATACATAATTGCATCTTTCATATTATCTGAATAATTTTTGTTATCAAAAAAATCAAAATAACATAACTCTTCATTAGTTAAATCATTATATTTAATATTTGATCCTGCTATTAATGTACCTTTAACCTTATTATCTTCCATAATACATTTAAATAAATAATGAATTAACATAACACCATCATTATTTAACATAGAATACATCTTATTAATTTCTTCCTTTAAGTAAGAATAATTCCATCCTAATTTAAATCTAGAATCTAAGTAATCAAAAATATTAGATAACAATATAAAATCATATTTATTATTAAATTTATTACTTATATCTAATATATCTAGACAAGAAAAATTAATCTTACTATTTAATAAATTATCTTTTAATATTTCATAATCTTCATTACTAGATAAATAATTATTATATAATTTTATTCTATCTTTCATAATAAACTTTTTAGTAACTATATCACTAATTAATAATCTCTTATCAGAAATATTACCTTGTAAATCATAATTAAATTTAACTAAATCATTCCAAAACATAGCATATTTATTATCCATATATGGTAATAATTTTTCTATAAAAATACTTTCTTTATATATTGAATAATACCCTAATAATAAATCTAAATATTTATGTAAAAAATCTTTATAATCATATTTTAATATCATTGCTTTTTTTATACCAAGTGAATAAAACTCAGTCAAATAATTACTATCAAAAGTATCTATATTAGTTATACCATTATGTATTAAATTAAATACTTGATCTCCACTTGATAACACACTAAGAGCACTATTCTTATCATTAAAATCAAAATTATTTAAATAACTTTTAATATTTTCATTAGTATAAGAATATACTCTATTACTAAAAGCATTATGATATTTAATATAATTTTCTATTAATTCTTTTGTTTTATATAATTCTTCCATTTTATAACCCCCACCTAAATAAAAAGGAGGTATTACCCCCAAATTGATATAGCCATACATAATACAAAGAATATTAATCCTAATGCAAATGTCAATCTACTTATAAATAATTCTACTCCTCTTTCTTTTCTATTTGAAAACAAATCTGAGTTACCACCTTGAATTATTTGTGAAGCAGCTTCAGCTTTACCACTTTGCAATAATACGATTGCTATTAATAAAATTGATACTATTAGTAATGCAATTTCCATTTATATCTTCCTTCCTCGTGCTATATTATAGCAAATATTTTTATTTTTGTAAAGACTAATATTGTATACCCCAAATAACCATTTCTTTAGCATCCTTACCACAACAAACACACTTATCAGAAATATGTTCTTGTTCAAAAGGTATACATCTAGATTTAGTACCTTTAATTTCTTTTATTTTATCTTCACATTCCTTATTTCCACACCACATTGCTTTAACAAATCCAGAATGACTATTAATTATCTCTTTCATTTCATCCATAGACTTAGCAACATAAGTCATTTCATTTCTTCTTTCTAATGCTCTATTATATAAATTATTTTGAATATCATTTAATAAAGTTTTAACATTACTTACAACATCATCATTAATAAATACATTAGTCTTTTCTCTTGTATCTCTTCTTACCAAAGTAATAAATCCATCATTTAAATCTCTTGGACCTATTTCAATTCTAATAGGAATACCATTAACTTCAGCTTCTGCAAATTTAAATCCTGCACTCTTATTTGAATAATCAATATAAGTAGTAATATTATTATCATTTAACTTATTACATAAATCTTCCGCTAAAGTATTAACATTAACATCATCCTTAACAGTAACTATAACTACTTGTTTTGGTGCAATTTTCGGAGGCAATACTAATCCATAATCATCTGAATGAACCATTATTAAAGCTCCAATCATTCTAGTAGTACTACCCCATGAAGTTTGATATACATAATCTAATTTATTTTCTCTATTAGAAAATTTAATATCATAAGCTTTAGAAAACTTTTGACCAAAATAATGACTTGTCGCAGATTGTAAACATATACCATTATACATTAAAGCTTCAACAGTATAGGTATATTCTGCACCAGCAAATTTTTCCTTATCAGTTTTTTGACCAATTAATGATGGTATTGCTAAATAATCGTGAAAGAAATCATTATAAACATTAAGCATTCTTAAAGTTTCTTCTTCTGCCTCTTCCCTAGTTTCGTGAATAGTATGCCCTTCTTGCCATAAAAATTCTCTACTTCTTAAAAATGGTCTAGTTTCCTTTTCCCATCTCATTACATTACACCATTGATTATACTTCATTGGTAAATCTCTATAACTATTAACTACCTTTGAATAATAATCTGAAAATAATGTTTCTGAAGTTGGTCTAATACAAAGTCTTTCCTCTAAAGTTTTTTGACCACCATTAGTAACCCATGCAACTTCTGGAGCAAATCCATTAATTAATTCTCCTTCTTTTTTCATTAAATTTTCAGGTATAAGTAATGGCATATATACATTTTTATGTCCTGTTTCTTTAAATTTTGTGTCTAACACTTCTTGCATTTTCTCCCATATTGCATACCCATTAGGTTCAATTACTAAACACCCTTTTACTGCAGAATAATTAGCTAACTTTGCAGCCATAACAACATCAGTATACCATTTAGCAAAGTCAATATCTCTACTAGTAATATTCTTATTTTTTATATCCATAATACGCCTTCTTTCATAAACATGTACTAATTATAGCATAATTTTATTAAAATATATAGTAATTTAACATTTTTTATATTTTTTTTATTATTTGTATTGACAATTAAATTATTAACTGATATAATTTAACTTGTCCGTGGGGAATTAGCTCAGTTGGCTAGAGCATCTGCCTTGCACGCAGAGGGTCAAGGG
>OJAW01001989.1_pt1 | contig 10905 bp, 17 predicted proteins | sample 1589151 | NCBI WGS metagenome assembly OJAW01 (sample SAMN03283290) | human gut metagenome | biome: human-associated habitat; material: feces | host: Homo sapiens | place: Peru | collected 2012 | reverse complement strand
AGAGGCGTGAGACGGTGCGTTTTGGGCTTATGGGGTTCGACTCTCTTTTGCTATAGAGGACGAGGACTGCGACTGCGAAACCGTATTCGGATTGTATCGTTCTATGTACACCGCGAGAAAAGCGTTGTCAAAATATATGAGAAAAAAGCCGTTTTCGGATTATCCGTACGATTTTAACATAGACGAAATATGCGTAAATCTGCTCGGCTGGCAGTACGGTTTTGATTTAATATAAACGTGCTGTTTTGAGATAATAGAGGGCGGTTTTGTATATAGCCGGAGGGGGCAAACTCGTTTTGAAAAAGAATTTTGTACGTTCAATGTCAAAAGGCTTAATGTTTTATGTATGGATAATTGCGGCTGCTTTTAACGCGTTCGGGTATTTTCTTGAAATAACGAATTTCGGAGCAAATATACATGTGAAGCCCCGTATAACCGTATTTTCTGTCGTTGTCGGCTTGTCGATTTCGGCTTTGACTTTTATCGTATTTAAAAACATATTTACGTATCAATACTATACGTCGAAAAAAGACAGGCTTGCCCGATGTTTTTTTGATATTTCGGTTATGACAGGTTCAATGTATATTGCATTTGACGTATTTATTTCGAAATACAAAAACCCCGCGTCGGTTTCGGTACTTGTGATACTTGCGGGCGTTATTATAAACATAATCGCGTATTTAATTTATTCTGCGGTGAAAAAGAAGAATGAAGCCAAAGAGGAAAAGAAAAGCAGTAAAATGGTTTTCGGCGCAAGTTTTTTTCTTTGCATATATCTTTTAGGAAGAATTATTGCAAAAACAGTCGGCGATATATCGGCTGACGCGGTAAATATTTTGTTATTTGCATGCATGGCAGGGCTTTTTGCGCTTATGGTACGGCAATTGTGCAATAATTTGCATGAATACCGCAGTAAATAGTTTTGATTGAATTGTCAACTGTTATTGCAAAAAAATAAATTCAAAGGCACGGAAAAGTGATTATATGGGCGGATATTTTTTGATGAGTTTTCATTTCGATAAGTCGAAAGCTTCAGATTTTGGATTAATCGAAAAAACGAGAATACGGCAATTAACCCGCTTGACAATTCAATTTGGGAAAAGTGCGCTCTGTATGATTTCGGCCGGGGGGGCGGAGACGGGATTTTGTAAACAGCCCATTCCCGAATTTGATTATTTGATGAATTTATCATTAGATTCAACTGACAGAGACGATAAATACGGCGCGGCGGCGGTTATTCTCAAAAAATATCCGAATAAATTGCTCAACCGGTGTGAAAAGCATAACGGCAAAAACTATTAAAAAAAAGCGGTTGATATTTCGTTTGAATAAACTCTTGATATCGTGGAATAATTATGGTATAATTAAGGCACAATATAAAGGAGTTGATTTTATGCCACAGATTATTCCTATTAGAGATTTAAAAAACACGAGTGAAATATCCGCTATGTGCCATAGCAGTAATGAACCTATTTTTATAACTAAAAACGGATATGGCGATATGGTTGTTATGAGTATGGAAACATATGAGAAAAATATGTTTATTCATGATGTAGAGAAAAAGTTAGCCCAAGCGGAAGAAGCAATAAGCAAAGGGGAAGTCAGAGATGCAAGAAAATCACTTTCTGATTTAGGAAAACAATATGAATTATAATCTTGTAATAACTAAACCGGCGGAAAAAGATTTAGCGGATATATTACAATATATATCAAAAGATTTATCTGCTCCAAAGGCGGCGAATGATTTATTGGATGATATATTAAAATGTTATGATAATATTTCGTTGAATCCTTTGATGTATGCCCTTTGCGATAATGATAGGCTGAAAAGTAAAAAATACAGAAAAGCAGTTATAAAGAATTATATAATGCTTTATCGTATCGATGAAGAAAAACAAATAATTTATATTATGCGTTTTATTTATGGCAGAAGAGACTATATAAATTTGCTTTAATTTAGAGAGGGAACAAAATGATTCCTAAAAAATACAGCCGTATTTTGTTTTAACCGGGGAAACACATGACCGCGAAAACAGTCTTACCGGCGGAACATTGGAGTGCTGTAAGGCGCACAACTTTGACGTATTTGTCGGCAGAGAAATAAAGCACGGTATTTTTGCAAAAATGTTCTTCGATTCTGATGACGGAGACATAACCATGGAAGTTCACTGTAAAACATGCGGTAAAGTTATACCGTTGTTTGACAGCAGAACCGACGGGTATGAAAACTGCTCAAATTACGCGTCTGCCCCGCTGTCATTGTCAGCCGCAGAATGTCAAAAATGACGAAGCAGAGATTTTTCTGTTGACGTAAAATGCGAATATCCGGCTGTTGATGAACTAAAGGAACTCGATATTCAAAATTCGGATAATGCGTTTACATGGATATGTGTTACGCTTAAATGCAATAAATGTTCGACAGTATACAGAAACTTTATTGATTTTGAACCATGAGTTAAAATCAATAATAGGCGGTTTCGTTTTTATAAATAGGTAGTGATAATTTTGGCTGATTATATTGAAATTAAGAAAATATGGTATGACGATGATATGACGGAATTAAAAGTAGTCTGTTCATCCGATATCATAACCGCTTCGGCAAAAACTTATGTGTCCGATTGCACAATCGACGAATTGATTTATGAAATCAGTCAATTTTCAGACGGCAAAAATGCCGAGGGATATTGGATGGTCGGAACTTACGGGGACAAATATCCCGCGTGTATTTCATTTCGTTTTTTACATAAGGATAACCTCGGGCATGTTTTAGTCGAGGTTTATATGGAGCTTAATGACGGCGGAAAAAGATACAGAACATAATTGTTGTTTTTATATCAATACGGAGACAGGTTTGCTGACGCGGTTTCGTGACGAACTTCCGAGACTGAAGCAAAAGGATTCGGATGTCCGCGTTGTTTTAAACGACAGCGGGGAGATATGATTCTTTCGAAATTTATTCGCGGATGTGTTTGCAAATAATTTATCATGTATGACGTGTTAAATACTTGGCTGTTGAATAATCAAAAGCCTGTGGACTGAAAATTTTTTGAACGAACAGCATAATTTTAAAGGAGGATATCGGTCTATGTTTACAAAGAAAACAGTATTTGATAACATCAATATAGGACATGATTTTTCCGATAAGATTTTTAATGCGTTCGACGAAAAGCATTTAGGCGGAAATGTTATGATATGCTCGAAAGACGGCGGAATTCGAAAAAGACATATTGACGATATTTTTTCAATGAATTCATTTAGAATAGACGTTGAAATTTCGGTTTTTAGAGATGAAAACCGACTTGAATGTAAAACGTCTTATAACAAAATTGTTAAAATATTAATGTTAATATTTATATTAATGCCTGCCGTTCCCGCTGTTGTTTCGGTTTTTAAAAATTTGCCGGACTTTGATTGGATGTTTTGCCTTATTGTTATTTTTGCGCAGGCGGTTTTGTATTTGATTTTTGAATTAATTTTTATAGTTGCTTCAAAAAGACGTATCAACTTATTGAAAAAATGTTGTTATAATTCAGATGCGAAATTTTAAAAAATAGCTATGTTCGTAAATTTTGCTGTTTTCGGCAACGGTGTTATTATTTAAAGTCTCGGGGGACGTGATTTTATGGTCAAACGGTTATTTATACATTCTTATTTAAAGCGTATAACGATATATTTACTGCTCGTGACTGTGCTGTTAATTCCGACATTCGGGGCGTACGGCGTTTTTAACTTAGATGCCGAAATTTTGCCGAGCGAAAAAAGAGATTATATTATAAACAGTATTAATTTGCATGACGATATAAACAATATGTCCGACAATTGCTTATCTTCGACGGTCGTGAGCTTTGATGTTTCAGAAAACGGTATGGTTGTTTTGGGATTGCGCGGGGACGAAATAGCCGTTCTTGACAGTGACAACAAACCGATACACGATTTTCATTTTAAAACGAACGGTTCGTTTTATGTCAGGTGGCATGAGGAAAACATTGTTTTGATATTGGTTCGTTCGTCTTTAACAGTTGAATTTACTTTGGACGGAGATATTATAGATGTTTCGGCTTTTGACGACGGCAGCGGTAACAATAATAAGATATTAAATGAAATAAGAGAATTTAAAGACATATCCTTTGACGGCAACATGTACTCGGCGACAAACGGATTGAAAATTATTAACGCGATTGTGCCGAGCCGAATTAAAGTTGAAAAAACCGACTCGGATTTAAGTATTACGACGGTTTACAAAGCAAAGAACAGCAATATTATCTCAGTGATTTCTACTGTCGTGGTTGTTGTAATGTTTGCTGTCGTGTGTTTTGTATTCAGTAAAAGGAAAAATGACGGAGAGTCAAGCCCGAAAGCGATCAAAGCTAAAAAGATTGAATCTGTTTGGATTGTTGTTTTACCTGCGTTTTTGATTGCCGACAGATTGCAGAGCGCGTATTTCATAAAACACGGACAGACAAATACTTCAATAGCGATAAGCGCGGTATGCATTGTCGTTCTTATCGCGGGCGGACTTGTTTCGCTTTATTTCTATGTTAAAAATAAAAACGGCGATGATGACGGACGTTGAATATTCGTGAGGAATTGTATGTTCACGAAGAAAATTGTATATAACGATATCCTTTTATGGTACGAGCTTTCCGAACGCATCTTTAATGCGTTTGACGAAAAACATTTTATCGTTGCCGAATTAAGGGATTTTGTAAGGAATGATAGTATGATTCGAGGGTTGGAATTTAATATACCGCAGGATGAAAAGCGGGTTTTGCCGGCTCTGCTCGGAGAAACTGCGAAGCGTTTTTCATGGTTTATTCCCGAGAATGAAACGGAAGTTTGGGACAGCGAGGGGAACAGCTTCTTTGTTAAAGAAACGTATTCGGGCGAGGAGTTTTTCTCTTTAATTCAAAACGAATGTAAAATTGTTTTTCTTAAGCTTCAGGCGTACTCGAACGAAACGGAAAATAAGGACATCAAAACATACGGCGAATACTTAAAAAGCCGCTGCACCGCGATTGTGTTGATATGCGACTGCGAAGAAGCGGAAATATATGCAAAAGACGAGGATTTTCTATACACGGTGAAGCAAAACGCTCAAACTAATCTGTCATGCCGTGTCGAAATCAAAACTGACGAAAACGACGGCAGAACAGGTATGGAGATAATTACATCATGAGTAAATATAATTTTTATAGCACGCCGGCTGAAAAGCTTGACTGGCAGAAAATATATAAATTATCGACCGATTCGGATTATGAAACGCGATTAGAGCTTACGGAATTTCTTGCCGGGGTGAATAATGAGCACAGCGAAATCGTTCTGTTAACACTGGCGTGTGACGAGGACAGACTCGTTAGGGCTTCTGCGTGCGACTCGTTGTATTTCAGCTCGTCAGCGGATATTTTTATGTTTTTATTAAATAAAACTAAGACGGATTCGGATTTTCTCGTGCGCGGGTATGCTGCCATGAGCGCGGGCGATATATTGTCAAAACTCGATATTGATTCAATTAGCAAAAACGAATTTATATCGCAGATGAAAAAAGTATTTTTACGCGAAAAAAGCCGTTGGACTAAAACTTCGATTGCATACGCGCTGTGCGTTAACGGACAGAGTGAACATTTGAATTATATCGCAGAAGCGTCTGCAGACAAAAAGGCGCAGTACCGCATGCAGGCTCTTAATACGTTAATCGATTTGACTGAAAATTACAATATTAGAATTCCGCCCGACGTGATTGATATTCTTACGTCGAATATGGATAAAGAGACTAATGCGGTTGTTTTGGAAGAATTCGAAACGGTGTTGAATATAAAGAAAAACAGTCTTGAAAAAGAATACGTCGATTTCCTGCAAAGAGAAAAGAACCTGTATGAAAATGGGCAAAAAAGGTGATGAGTATGGCTATCAATATTGATACGGAAAAATTAAGGTATCTGTTTGCCGGTTTGGAGTATGAATTTGATAATTGGATTTACGGAGTGTTAAATAATTCCGACGATACACCGCGTTATTCCGCCGCCGAAATTGCATACATAATGGAGTGTTATATTTCTGTTATGAAATATATAGACGGAAAACCGCCGTATGTAAGCGTTAAAGAGTATTTTGACGACAACGCTTTTACACGCAAAGAATATAGGCGGTTTGAGCGGTTGAAGCAATTGAGTAAATCGGATGTCATAAGGCGCGAGAGTACAAATATTGATAAAATCAAGTTCCTTTTGGAAACAGTAAAAGCGGAGATTTTCATTTTAATTAAAAATGTAGTGAATGATTCTGAAACAGATCCTCATTATTCGGCAGTCACCGCGTCCAATAAAATTAAATGCTATATTGATGTTATGAATGAACTCTGCGAAAAAATGCCGTTTGAGGATGTTGTCGGATTCCTCGAATCCGGCGGATTTACAAAGGAAGAGCAGGAGTTGTTTGACCGGCACAGAAAAACAGAGTCGGAGTATTACATAGGAAAACGGTATTGATATGTTTAAGAAAAGCAGAGTGATATTTAATGAAATATCTTGACGATTTGGTATTTGATATTTTCCCTGAAGCAGAGGCGTGGAAAATCGCAGAGGAAAAGGCGAAAGAATATTTAAAAGAATACGAAAAGGCAAAGCCGTTACTTTCGTCTGAATTTCTCGCGGAGTATGAAAAAAGTTATTTTCACGACTACGAAATTCAGACGTTCAGACCCGTAAAAACGAGCGGGACGGAATATAATTTCGAACTTGCTTTGAAAAAAGACGGACGTATTGTAACTGTAATTTATCACTCTGTCGACAGGTTGAAAATTGATGTCAAAATTGACAGTACGTTAAGAATGTTTGACATTCTTGACAGCGAAATTCTCCCTGCCGGCGGCGGAAAACTGTCGCACGAATTTACGGTGAGTTCGAGCGAGGGCGGAAGTATGCACATAATTTGTAAGAGTATAACGGCGGAGATAACTTCAGATAAATAAGGCGGGCGTTATGAACAGGCTAAAACTGATTGACGATATTGGGTTAAAAATAACGTGGAAATTGATATATATCGGGCTCAACGGCTGCGGGGAAATTCCGAAATCAATAGCACGCGGTGACATAATTGATTTTTTAAGCGAGTCGCTGACGGAGATTAACCCGGAAACAGACAAAACAATTGAACTTATTTGCAATAAAGATGATGACGAGCAGTTTAATAAATTGATTAAAAAATATGCCGACGCTGACGAATCGGACATTTTGCTTCAAAAACGAAAATGGGTAGTTTGTCTGTTTAAAGTTTTGATAGATAACATCAACAAAGACTGTACGCAGGGACTGTTGGAGCTTATGGAGTTTTGGACGACAGTCGGAGCAGGTTCGTCGTGTCCGATAGTGTTTCCGAAAAAAGACAACGGAAGTTCTGTAACAGAATTTTTTACCGAAGCATCATACATAATGAATCTTAATAAATGCCGTGATTGGCTTGTTCGGGAAATAAATGATATTAAAAATTCGGAGGGAAAACAATGTCAATGATTGATATATTAAAAGAATTATATAAAAATAAAACCCTCTCGTCATTGTACACAGGTTTTGACGAGACGGATAAATTTACATTTGGCTATGTTTCGGCTGCCGACGAGGACTGGACTGCGATTCACATGATATCTCCGGACGGATTCGACGACGGCATACATGTTACAAGAACGGACATGGTGATCCGCGCGGATGTCGGCGGGCTATACGGCGAAAAAATGAATAAGCTGATTGACGGGAATCCTGTCGCGGTGTATGATTTTTATGACGAAGACGGAGAAAACGGCATAATGCTGTCAGCGCTTTTGTATGCGAAAAATGAAAAATATATTGTTTCTCTCGAATTAGTCGACAGCGGGATTGTTGACATTACGGGATTTATCGACGGGATAAAAGACGGAATGTGCAGAATAAATGTTATCGACGAGTACGGCGCAGCCGACGGCGTTTCATACGTTCCCGTTGAAAATATAACTATCGTTACGTTCAGGTCGGCCGACGAAAAACGACTTGAGAAATTGGCGAAATAAAGCGTAATCAGTATTATGAAAAGGTATTTTTATCTTACAATTCATTTTAGTCCTCAATATGAGGGCACCGTTCTTTTTAAACGCAGTGACGGACGGTACGCCGATAATGACGGCGGAGTTTATCGAAAAAGGCTGTTGTACGATTTCGGATGGGGGCAGGAGGATGGATTTGAATTAATGCCGCCGCTGCCGTTTTGTAAATTGATTGATTTGATTGAACATTCTGAAATGATACCTAAAAAAAGGTTCCGTCATAAATATGACAAAGAAGAAATTGAACAAATTAATATTTATCGCAGCAATTTATACGGCGCCGTTTCGGTTATAATGCAGGATCATGTCAGCGAATTTGTCGATTTTCTTTATAGTAAAGCTGATACCGATTACTTTGATAACCCGGTTATAAAAGAAAATTATAAATGTTTTTCTTTTTATTCTGAAAAGACAAAAACTGAGGGTAAAATTCCCGGCGGAGTTCTTACCCGTTCATACGAAGACATATTAAATGATTATCCGAAATACAGGAAAATATCCTCAAAGATAATCAGTTGTATATATGATTGATATTTATTTAAAACAGGTTGCGGAAGGTGATACGGTAATGAATAAAAAACATTTTGACGGATTGTTTAACTCTTCGTCTGAAAAAAGATACAAAAGCTTTTTGAATACATCCGCAGACTCCGGCGAGGTCTGGCTTTTATCCGCACCGGACGGGTACGCAACGTTTGAGAATGGCAATAACGGTATTTTTATATTGGTATGGCCGAACAGAGAATTTTGTGAATACTTTAAACAGGAAGACGAAACGCCCGAAGCTGTTGAAATTCACGATTTTCTTAAAAGAGCCGAAAAACTTGAAAATAATATTCGGTTTATGGTCTTTCCGAACGATAAGGACGGATATGTCGTTTCACGTGAGAAGATTATGTTTGATATTCAGAACGGCTTGGATGAGGTTGAATAGTCGAATAAAAAACGTTTTATTTTATAAGGGAAATATATTATTATGAACAAATTTGTAAAATGTATAATTCTTATCGCTTTGCTGGTTCCGTCGTTTATCATGAGTGTGCTTGTCGTAACCATGAAAAACTATCATAAGCTCAACGAAACTAACACAGACATATATCATGCATCGGTTTCGGATGTTGAGTTTGTCAAAGAGTCCGACCCGAATTACATAAAGATAGATACCGCCGAGTACAAAGCCGAATTGAGAATTACATACGATATTTTGAAAACGTTAACAACCGAAGATACCGACAAAATATTGACCGCAGAGCGCGGGGATAATATAACATTCAGAATTAACAAAACCGATTCGGACAATCTGAAAAATTATAATTTTGTATGTATTCGTTCGCTGAGCATCGGCGAAGCCGATATTTTTACGCTTGACGATTTCAATGCAACGTTGACTGATGAAAATTTGCAGTATGAACAGAAAATTATAAAATTTATTATTGTTTATTCGGTCTTGGCTGTAATTGTGTGGGTTGTTTTAATTGTCTTAATTAACAAAAACCAAAAGAAATATAATGTTTCTCAACCCCCGCCGAAAAAAGCCGATTTTGCATTAAAAGGCAGTACGGCGAATGAAAAAATACGTTATCTTTTTATGAGGTATTCTTTGCCGATTATTGTGATTGTGCTTTCGTTAATTGAAAAATTTACATATTCGCATTTTATTAAACTCGGCGAGACAACCTATGCGATCTGTGCAAGAGCGGTAATTTTTGCTCTGTTAATAATTTGCGTTGTTATATGGTTTTGCATTATTAAAAAGAAGCAGAAAAAATAAATTATTATCAGCAGCCGAATCATTGTCCCCCTTGACTTCCGGGGCGGTATGATTTATATTTAAAGTACCATAAAAACAAAAGAGGTTATTCTAATGTCAAAGATATTTGCACACAGAGGATTCAGCGGAAAATACCCCGAAAATACAATGCTCGCGTTTAAAAAAGCGGTCGAAATCGGTGCGGACGGCATTGAAAACGACGTTCATTTTACGAAAGACGGCGTTCTCGTTATCTGCCATGACGAGTCGATAGACAGAACGAGCAGCGGTACGGGACTTATTCGCGATATGACCTACGATGAGCTTTGCAGGTTCGATTTTTACGGCAATTTCGAGGGCAGGTACGAGTTTCAGCGTATTCCCACGCTAAGAGAGTATTTCGAATTCGTAAAGGACGTCCCCGGTTTTATTACGAATATCGAGCTTAAAACGGGTATATTCGAATACCCCGGAATCGAAAAAGCCGTTATCGACATGATTCACGAATTCGGTCTTTCGGACAGAATTATCCTTTCGTCGTTCAACCACTTCACAATTATGCGCTGTCAGGAGTACGACCCGTCGATTAAGCTGGGCTTCCTTATCGAGAGCTGGATTATCGGCATGGGCGAGTACACAAAGAGCCACGGCGTTCAGTGTGTTCACCCGATTTTCAGAAACCTTACCCCGGAGCATTACGCCGAGATGAAGAACGCGGGCAGAGAGGTCAATACATGGACCGTCAACGAGTATGAGGATATCAAACGTCTTGCGGACATGGGTGTTGATTCGCTTATCGGAAACTTCCCTGACAGAATGATTGAATTATTAAGATAAGAACCGATTAATATTTTAAACCGTATTCGAAGCAGAAATTCTGTCGGCGGATACGGTTTTTCATTATTGCAAATATAAAAATGCCGAAATCGGAATAAAGTTCTGAAAATCATGAGAAATATTCCGAAATCGGCATTTTTCTTGTTTTAATTATAATAATTCAGAGCGGTAAACGAATTTACCGCTCTGATGTTATTGGACTTTTAAGTACAAATAAACCCCCAGTTCAACTGGGGGTGGATAAAAA
>OJAW01001987.1_pt1 | contig 10909 bp, 4 predicted proteins | sample 1589151 | NCBI WGS metagenome assembly OJAW01 (sample SAMN03283290) | human gut metagenome | biome: human-associated habitat; material: feces | host: Homo sapiens | place: Peru | collected 2012 | reverse complement strand
GCGCTCACCCAGGTCGGTCTCCACCACGTCAATGCCGTGCTGCTCCAGATAAGGGTTCATCTCGCACTCCTCGGTGAGCATAGACTTCGACTTCACCATCTTCTTCACATTATGATCTTTCAGAATACCGAGCACAATCTCATTGAATTCCTGTGCATCCTTCGCCCAGTGCACCTTCACCCCACGGCTCTCCAGATTCTTGGAAAACATATCGAGGTAATCGGCGAGATGGGTGATGGTGTGCATCTTGATTTCAGACGCATGCTCGCGGAGATCCTCCCATTCAGGAAGTCCCTCGGCCATTTTATCTCTCTTCTGACGAACAGACCAGAAGGTAGCATCGTGCCAGGTGGTCTTCTCTACGTTCTGCGTAAACTTCGCAGCTCTTTTGGAATGTTCTGTACTCATAATCCTGCAGCTAAAATTTGAACAACATGGATAAACTTAATCGGCATATTCTCCTTCTTGGCAATACCAGCCATGTGCATCAGGCAGGAAGAATCCGGTCCGGTAACATATTCGGCACCCGTAGCCATGTGACGCTTGATCTTGTCCTCGCCCATACGGGTAGAAACGGCAGGCTCCTCGATAGAGAACATACCACCGAATCCGCAGCACTCATCCTTGCGCTCCGGTTCGTGGATGGTAATACCTTCCACCATATTCAACAGGTCGATAATCTTGTTAAATGGCTTGATGTGTCGCTCAGAAGGAGACGACAATCCAAGCTCGCGCACACCATGGCAACTGTTGTGCACACTGACCTCATGCGGGAATTTGCCAGGCACATGATCCACCTTCAGCACATCGTGAAGAAACTCCACAACGTCCATAATCTTATTAGAGGAAACACACTCGTGCTTACCCTCAAGAATCTTAGGGTAATACACCTTCACGTAAGCGGCACATGATGCAGAAGGAGCTACGATGTAATCGTAATCCTTGAACAGTTCATCAAATGTCTCAATGACCTTCTCCGACTTGTCCTGAAAACCAGCGTTTGCCATTGGCTGACCGCAGCAAGTCTGTTTTTCGGGATAACCCACGTCCAGTCCGTAATGCTTGAGCAACTTGTATGTAGCCACACCCGCTTCAGGGTATAAAGCATCCACATAACAAGGGACGAATAATCCGACTTTCATTGTTGTATATTTATCTTGTTTGCTATTTTTTATTCATTTTCTACATGACTAAAAGCCGCTGCAAAAGTAACAAAATAATTGCAGAAATACGACATTCTAGAGAAGAAATAATAATAATTGATGTTATTTAACTGTAAAGATTTGCAGAAAATTTGGAATAATCAAATAAATAGCGTAACTTTGCAACTCGAAATAGTGTGTCTACCATTTGTGAACTAACGCAAATACAGTTTAGTTGCTAAAAACATAAATAATAAGACATATAAAGAACAAACTTATAGTTATATAACATGATGAAGAAACAGCTTAAGAAAGTCCTCGTACTAGGTTCTGGTGCTTTGAAGATTGGCCAGGCAGGTGAGTTTGACTATTCCGGTTCGCAGGCTCTCAAGGCCTTGCGCGAGGAGGGTATTAGTTCCGTCCTCATTAATCCAAATGTTGCTACAATTCAGACAAGTGAAGGTATTGCTGACAAGGTTTATTTCTTGCCGGTGACACCTTTTTTTGTAACTGAGATTATCAAGAAAGAGCGCCCTGACGGCATCATGCTGGCTTGGGGTGGACAGACGGGTTTGAACGTTGGTACAGAACTTTACCTCAACGGTGTGCTCAAGGAGTACGGTGTGGATGTGTTGGGTACTTCGGTAGAGGCTATCATGAACACAGAAGACCGCGACCTCTTCGTGAAGGAGCTCAACAAGGTTGACCTCAAGGTTCCTGTAAGCCACGCTTGCGAGAACATGGAGGAGGCTGTGGCTGCAGCCCGCAACATCGGCTACCCTATCATGATCCGTTCTGCCTATGCGCTGGGTGGTCTCGGTTCCGGTGTCTGCAAGACCGAAGAGGAGTTCAAGGAGATTGCTGAATCTGCCTTCACTTTCGCACCTCAGGTGCTCGTTGAGGAGAGCTTGAAGGGATGGAAGGAGATTGAGTTTGAGTGCATCCGTGATGCGAACGACCGTTGCTTCACCGTTGCCTCTATGGAAAACTTCGACCCACTGGGAATCCACACTGGTGAATCTATCGTTGTGGCTCCTACCTGTTCTCTTACCGACGAGCAGGTGAAGATGTTGCAGGACATCGCCGTGAAGTGTGTTCGTCACCTCAACATCGTGGGTGAGTGCAACATCCAGTATGCTTTCAACGCTGAGACCAACGACTACCGTATCATCGAGATCAACGCTCGTTTGAGCCGTTCTTCTGCCCTCGCTTCTAAGGCTACCGGTTATCCGCTCGCCTTCGTTGCAGCTAAGATTGCCCTCGGTTATACACTCGACCAGATTGGCGAGATGGGTACTCCTAACTCAGCTTATGTGGCTCCATCACTCGACTATATGATCTGTAAGATTCCTCGTTGGGACCTTACCAAGTTTGCCGGTGTAAGCCGCAAGATCGGTTCTTCCATGAAGTCTGTAGGCGAAATCATGTCTATCGGCCGCTCATTCGAGGAAATGCTCCAGAAGGGTCTCCGTATGATTGGTCAGGGAATGCACGGTTTCGTTGGCAACGACCACACCAAGTTCGACAATTTGGATGAGGAGCTTTCCAACCCTACCGACCTCCGTATCTTCGCCATCGCTCAGGCTTTGGAGGAAGGCTACACCATCGAGCGCATCGAGGAGCTGACCAAGATTGACCCTTGGTTCATCGAGCGCATGAAGAATATCGTAGATTACAAGCACAAGCTTTCTGAATATAATACTCTGGAGGAGATTCCTGCCGAGGTATTGCGCGAGGCTAAGGTATTGGGCTTCTCTGACTTCCAGATTGGCCGCTTCGTATTGAAGACTCAGAACACCAATATGGAGAAGGAGGTGCTCGCAGTTCGTGCCCAGCGTAAGAAGCTGAACATTCTGCCAGCTGTAAAGCGCATCCCTACTGTGGCTAGCGAGCATCCTGACCTCACCAACTATCTCTACATGACTTACGCCGTAGAGGGTTACGACGTCAACTACTACAAGAACGAGAAGTCTGTCATCGTTCTCGGTTCGGGTGCTTACCGCATCGGTTCTTCTGTAGAGTTCGACTGGTGTTCAGTAAACGCCATCAACACAGCCCGCAAGTTGGGTTACAAGTCAATCATGATCAACTACAACCCGGAGACCGTATCTACCGACTACGATATGTGCGACCGTCTCTACTTCGATGAGCTTTCATTCGAGCGTGTACTCGATGTCATCGACCTGGAGTCACCACGTGGTGTGATTGTTTCTGTAGGTGGTCAGATTCCAAACAACCTGGCTATGAAGCTCCATCGCCAGTCTGTACCAATCCTGGGTACATCTCCTGTCAACATCGACCGTGCCGAGAACCGTGGTAAATTCTCTGCCATGCTCGATAAGCTCGGCATCGACCAGCCTAAGTGGAGCGCCCTCACATCTATGGAGGATGTTCAGAAGTTCATCGACGAGGTAGGCTATCCTGTGCTCGTTCGTCCATCCTACGTTCTTTCCGGTGCAGCCATGAACGTTTGCCACAACGATGACGAGTTGCGTCGCTTCCTGGAGGCAGCTTCTGAGGTTTCTAAGGAGTACCCAGTGGTTATCTCCCAGTTTATGACAGAGACCAACGAGATCGAGTTCGACGGTGTGGCTCAGAATGGTGAGATTGTAGAGTATGGTATTTCAGAGCACGTAGAGTATGCTGGTGTTCACTCAGGTGACGCTACCATGACCTTCCCAGCTCAGCAGATTTCCTTCGCTACAGCCCGTCAGATCAAGAAGATTTCACGTGCCATTGCCAAGGAGCTCAACATCTCTGGTCCTTTCAATATCCAGTACTTGGCTAAGGGTCGCGATGTGAAGGTTATCGAGTGTAACCTCCGTGCATCCCGTTCATTCCCATTCGTGAGCAAGGTTTTGAAGCGCAACTTCATCGAGACTGCTACCCGCATCATGCTCGACGCTCCATACCAGAAGCCAGACAAGTCTGCTTTCGATATCGACCGCATGGGTGTGAAGGCTTCACAGTTCTCATTCGCCCGTTTGCAGAACGCAGACCCTGTTCTCGGTGTGGATATGAGTTCTACCGGTGAGGTAGGTTGTATGGGTGATACTTTCGAGGAGGCATTGCTCAACTCATTGATTGCCACCGGCTACAAGATTCCTTCAAAGGACAAGGGCATTATGCTTTCAAGCGGTGGCGCTAAGGAGAAGGCTTCTTTGCTCGATGCAGCCCAGGCACTGGTGAAGAACGGTTACACCATCTACGCTACAGCCGGCACAGCGAAGTTCCTGAACGAGAACAACGTGAAGGCTACAGCCGTAGGATGGCCTGATGAGGACCACAAGGATCTTCCTAACGTGATGCAGATGATTGCCGACCACAAGTTCGACCTCATCGTCAACATTCCTAAGAATCACACCAAGCGTGAGCTCACCAATGGTTACAGAATCCGTCGTGGCGCTATCGACCACAACATTCCTCTGTTCACCAATGCCCGCTTAGCTTCAGCCTTCATCGAGGCATTCTGCACATTGAGCCAGGATCAGCTTCAGATTAAGAGCTGGCAGGAGTACGAGTAATCTCGTTGTTTTTTAGGCACGGATTACACGGATTACACGGATTTTTCCGCAAGGCGTCCCGCCGGGTTTGAAATCCGGCGTAAAAAAATGTCCTAACCTTTTTAGGCTCTGCGGATTTGAAATCCGCAGCAAAGGAATCTCACGCAGATTACGCAGATATTTATAAAATACGCCCTGTAAGGCAAGGCACAAGTTCTAGATTGTGTCCAAGCCTTACGGGGCTTTTTTATTCCCTGCCATGAGAAAAAGAAGGCGAAATGATGGCTATCTCATTATTTTATTGTACCTTTGCAAAGAGAAATTAGAATAAAGAATGATAGTTTGTATAGCAGAGAAACCGAGCGTGGCTAAGGACATTGCCCGAATCATCGGGGCTACCACGGCACGCGACGGTTATATGGAAGGTAATGGTTACCAAGTAACATGGACCTTCGGCCACCTTTGTGAGCTGAAGGAACCGGATGATTATACTCCGATGTGGAAGCATTGGAGCCTATCGGCATTGCCGATGATTCCACAGCGCTTCGGCATCAAGCTCATCAACGATGAAGGCATCAAGAAGCAGTTTGCCACCATCGAAAAACTGATGCAGGCTGCCGACAGCATCATCAACTGCGGTGACGCCGGACAGGAAGGAGAGCTCATCCAGAGATGGGTGATGCAGAAGGCGCAGGCAAAATGCCCCGTCAAGAGACTGTGGATTTCATCCATGACCGATGAAGCCATCAAGCAGGGATTCCAGGAACTGAAAGACCAGGGGGAATATCAGTCGCTCTATCTTGCCGGACTTTCCCGTGCCATCGGCGACTGGATTCTTGGTATGAACGCCACCCGACTTTATACATTGAAATACGGTCAGAACCGACAGGTGCTCAGCATCGGTCGAGTGCAGACCCCTACCCTTGCCCTGATTGTAAACCGCCAGAAGGAAATAGACAACTTCGTTTCCGAACCTTACTGGGTACTCGCCACCATCTACCGCGACACCCAGTTTACGGCAACCAGCGGCAAGTTTACCAGCAAGGAAGAAGGAGAGAAAGCATTCAGTACCATCGCCGGCAAACCCTTCACCGTCACAGATGTAAGCAAGAAGAAGGGAAACGAGGCACCCCCTCATCTCTACGACCTCACCTCGCTGCAGGTAGATTGCAACAAGAAGTTTGCTTACTCTGCCGATATTACGCTGAAGCTCATCCAGAGTCTCTACGAGAAGAAGTACACCACTTATCCTCGTGTAGATACCCAGTTTCTGACAGACGATATCTATCCGAAATGTCCGCAGATTCTGAACGGAGTGAACCAGGCAAAGATAGCCAGTCAGCAGAAATATCTGCCGCTCATCCAGCAGCTCGCAGCCACCGGCAAGAAGTTGCCGAAGAGCAAGAAGGTTTTCGATAACAGCAAGGTGACCGACCACCACGCCATCATCCCAACCGGTGTTCCGCCAACCGGACTCACCGATATGGAGGCGAATGTCTATGATCTCATCGCCAAGCGCTTCATCAGCGTGTTCTATCCGGATTGTAAGTTCTCTACCACCACCGTATTGGGCGAGGTAATCAACGAAGACGGACCAAAACCGGAAAAGATAGAGTTCAAGGTGAGCGGCAAGGAGATTCTTGAACCGGGCTGGCGAGTAGTCTATGCCAAGGATGCGAAGAATGCCGATGACGACGATGCTTCAGATAACGCCAACGGAAATGATGGCGGAAATGCAGGCGATGGAAACGGAAACGGTGCCAAGAAGGAAGTGGTAGAAGAAAGAACCCTCCCATCCTTCGTGAAAGGCGAATCGGGAGATCATCAGCCTACCCTGACGGAGAAATGGACCACTCCACCGAAGTATTACACCGAGGCAACCCTGCTCCGTGCGATGGAGACAGCGGGTAAATTCGTGGAAGACGAGGAACTTCGTGCAGCATTGAAGGAGAACGGCATCGGTCGCCCATCCTCCCGTGCCGGCATCATCGAAACCCTTTTCAAGCGCCACTACATCCGTCGCCAGCGCAAGAACCTGATGGCAACTCCAACTGGTATCGAACTCATCGACACCATTCATGAAGAACTTCTGAAGAGTTGTGAGCTGACAGGTATCTGGGAGAAAAAGCTCCGCGACATCGAACACAAGACCTACGACCCTGCAGAATTTATCAACGGCTTGAAAGAGCAGATCAATAAGATTGTCATCGATGTATTATCGGATAACAGTAGCCGAAGAGTAACCATCATGACGGAAGAAGACCTCAAGGAAAAGCCAGCAAAGAAAAAAACGGCGGCAAAGAAGCCAGAAACAAAGAAAATAGAAGCCGAGAAACCAGAAGCAAAGAAAAAGGATGCAGCGACTCAAGATGCAGCACAGCCTGCTTCAACATCACAGGCTCCAGCCGACCCAATGGTAGGCAAGCCATGTCCGCTCTGCGGAAAGGGCGTTATCATCAAGGGTAAGACCGCCTATGGTTGCAGCAACTGGAAATCAGGCTGTCAATATCGCCAGCCATTCTCGCAGATGTAAATTCCCGAATATAGAGGTAATATGAAGCATATCAGATTCCATCATATCATAACAGCACTCTGCTGCCTTCTTCTGACAAGCTGCGGCATTGACAAGAACCTGAAGAAGGGAGAGAAGTTCCTTTCTCTTGGCGAATACTACGATGCTGCCGACCAGTTCAAGCAGGCTTATACCAAAACTCCAGCCAAGGAAAGAGACAATCGAGGAAAGATTGCCTTGAAGATGGCTCGCTGTTACGAGAAGATCAATTCTACACCGAAGGCGATTGCCGCTTATCGCAATGCCATCCGTTACAACCAGGCATCATTGGACGACCGCCTGGCTTACGCCCGTATGCTCTTGAAAAACGGTGAATACAAACAGGCAGAAAAAGAATTCAGAATCCTCATGGATTCCATGCCCGACAATGTTCTTGCCAAAAACGGCTTAAAGTCGGCACAAATGGCTCCCATCTGGAAGAAAAAAGGAAGCCGATATAAGGTGAAGAAGATGGACGTATTCAACTCCAGAAGAGACGACTATTCACCTATGCTCCTGGGCGATGAATACGACCAGCTCTATTTCACCTCTACCCGGAATGAGGCAGAAGGTGATGAACTCAGTGGAATCACCGGCACCAAAGCCGGCGACATCTTCTTGTCAGAAAAAGACGATAGGGGAAAATGGAGCAAACCCGAAGCCATTGGTGGTGGACTTAATACCGCCTATGACGAAGGAGCCTGTTGCTTCACTCCTGACGGAAAGGAAATGTATCTTACCCAGTGTACTACCGACCCGTCCTCTCCCCGCTATGCTCAGATAGTAACCTCCTCTCGCTCGGATGCAGCCTGGGGCAAGGCATCCCAACTGCAAATAACGAGAGATACGCTGAGCAGCTATGCCCATCCAGCCATCAGTCCCGATGGCGAATGGCTCTATTTCGTATCAGACATGCCGGGAGGTGTAGGCGGCCTTGATATTTGGCGCATCCGTCTTACGGCAGCCGGTCTTGGCGGTGTCGAAAATCTGGGGGAGCCCATCAATACACCGGGCGACGAGATGTTTCCAAGCTTCCGTCCTAATGGCGACCTCTATTTCAGCAGCAACGGTCATGTAGGCATGGGTGGTCTCGACATCTTCATCGCCAAAGTAGACAAGAAAACCCACAGATACAAGCTGGAGCATCCCGGTTATCCGCTCAATTCAGAAGCAGATGATTTCGGAATGACCTTCGAGGGTCCACACAACCGTGGTTTCTTCTCATCCAACAGAAAGGACGGACGAGGCTACGACCACATCTATTCATTCGAGAACCCGGAGATTGTCACCACGATGAAGGGTTGGGTCTACGAGATGGACGGCGATGAACTGCCAGCAGCCCAAGTGATGGTGGTAGGTAATGACGGAACCTACAAGAAATTGCCGGTGAAGAGCGATGGTTCCTTCTCCATGGTTATCAACACGAAGGTAGATTATCTGGTAATGGCTTCCTGCAAGGGATTCCTCAATCATAAGGAGGAATTGAGAGTAGATACGGCTAAGGAGAGCAAGGAGTATGTACTCCAGTTCCCATTGGCTTCCATCACTGCCCCCGTACTCATCGACAACATCTTCTATGAGTTTGACAAGGCTACCTTGACGTCAGCCAGCACCAAGGCACTTGATAAACTCGTGGGATTGCTGAAGGAGAATCCAAACGTAACCATCGAGCTGAGTGCCCATTGCGATTACAAGGGAAATGCCGAATACAACAAGCGGTTGTCTCAGCGCCGTGCTCAGTCGGTAGTAGATTACCTGATAGCCCATGACATCGAGAAGGAGCGCCTTACCCCAATGGGATATGGCAAGGAGCGACCTAAGAAAGTACGCAAGAAGCTGACCGAGAAATATCCTTGGCTTAAGGAGGGCGACGAACTCACCCAGGAGTTTATCCTCAAGCAGAGCAAGGAGCATCAGGAAATCTGCAATCAGTTGAACCGCCGCACCGAGTTCATCGTACTTCGCACTACATACTATATGTTTGACGAAAAGGGCAACCTGAAGAATCCTCCAAAACCAAAGCCAAAGAAGGAAGAATCCAATGGCAACGGCTTCGATTTCGAATTTGATTTGGACTAAACGGATATAAATAAGGCACGGATTACACGGATTGTAATCCGTGTAATCCGTGCCTAAAAACAGCAAAGAACATTTACTCTTTTACCTTTAAAAGATTGATTGTCTGTGTTTTTCCCGTGATGCCTGTTACCACGGCGATTCCATTGTCACGAATCTCCACCTTCTCATATTTGGCATCAACAATCACTTTTCCTTTCAATGTCATAACGCCCCAATGTCTGGGAATCTCTTCAAAGGCGCAATAGGCTCCGACTGGTTGCGCTATACTGCAGTAGAGGGGTGGCACGACAACTTTACCATCTACCTTCACGCCCCATTTCTTTCCGGCTTGATACAATTCCACATGTCCTGCCTCTGACTTCTCATGCAAAAGAAGCATCTCGCTTGCTTCCATTTCCTTCTTTTGCAACATCGCCTCTTTATAGTATTTCTTGCCAAGGCGAGGCATCACGACATTCAAATCTTCCTTCTCATTCTTTGGATGATTGCATCCTATATAGGTCTTCTTCAAATTTGAATCCACCAGGTAGTAGTCCTGCTTGCTGTCCATAACAACGATACAATCACCATACAGGACAGCACATAGCCAATACACATGTTCGTAATCATTACGCAGAAAACACACATTCCTACTCTCTTCATTACTCAAGCACATCTTCCCTTCATTACCCTCACAATAGTACCATACCTGACAACCGATAGCAGAAGGTCTGAATCTGAATATCATATAGTAGCCATGATTCAGAAAATCATATTGTGAAGGACGATAGGGCAGAGAAAAATCTTCTTGGGTTCGAGACATGAAGATGTCGTTATATTCAATAAACTCCCATCCTTTAATGTTGACAACCTGGGGAGCCTCTGCTACGTTAGTGCCATCGTCGATGACGGCTTTTGCCAATAGGTCATAATAGCACACCTCCTTTCTGCGAGGTCGGTAGAACAGGATGTTGCCATCCAACAGCTTCATGTCATAGTAATCGCCTGGCTCCAGTACCTGTTCTCCTTGTCGGTTCACTACCGTCATCTTTCCATCAGGCAGCTTGATGATGGCAAACTCCCCTTTGCTATCCACAAACTCACGATACTGTAGTGTTTGGAGCAATTCTTCATGGCTCATCACCATCATCATTTCTGAGTCTGGATGAATCTGAATACCGTCTTGTTTCTCGTTCATTAGGAAAAACTCTCTATCCTTCGGAGTCTCCATTTTCTTGCCAACTTTCAGCTTTCCCTCGAACATCGCATTCCAGTTCCATACTTGCGAAGGCAACCCGAACACCCGATACAGTCCCACATTATCTATAATCACGCAGTTCTTCTTCCCCTTAGCCACTCGCAATCCTCGTCCCACCATCTGCAGATACTTGGCAAGCGACAATGTAGGTCGTGCCAACTGTACAAACTCCACATCCGGACAGTCAAATCCCTCCGAGAAGATGTCCACATTCACCAGTACTTGGATAGGAGCAAGTTCATCAGCAAGTCTATCAGCAGATCGCAAGCAAGTAGCAGCAAGGCGGTCCCATCCCGCACAATCTGGCGAGACCTTTGATGGTCCGCCAACCTTAGAGCGAAGCGGTTCCGAGCACCGGAGGGCGGTTACATCCCCGCTTCCTGAGGAAGAGGGGCTT
>OJAW01001986.1_pt1 | contig 10911 bp, 18 predicted proteins | sample 1589151 | NCBI WGS metagenome assembly OJAW01 (sample SAMN03283290) | human gut metagenome | biome: human-associated habitat; material: feces | host: Homo sapiens | place: Peru | collected 2012 | reverse complement strand
CAGGATGGTCTAGTGCCGAAAATCTTGATTTCTAAAGCCTTTTCTTTTTTATATTAAATTTTGTTTTGTCATTGACAAATGGCACAACATATCAGGAGATAATTTCAAAGGAAGGTATAAATTATGGCAAAAAAAGAACTAACCATCAGCAATCCAAAACTGGTCGCCGATTTCTTCATAGCGGCGACAACAGAAGATTTTACGGAGGTTAATATATCCGTTGCTCCTGAATATGCAAAACTTAGAATACATATCAAAGGAGAAGGCTTTAATTCCACGCTGACACCTTCAATTATGAAAGGTTTTTTGTCTCTGCAGGATATGATTTATCGACAGTATTCCCTTCTGCATTATGGGTGCATAAAGCGACTAACAGCAGAAGAGAGAAAAATGCTGGAATTTACCGTTATCGTGTCGAAAGGCTCTACAGATACGCTTGTAGATCTTGTAAAATCTTTGGGGAATATGGTTATTGGCATGGAATCCAAACATAAACTTGCAGCTGTTGCTATAGCAGGTGTTCTTACAGTAGGCTGGGCACTAGGAACAAAGTACATTGATTATAAAAAAGAGATTGAAACTGCGCATATCGAGCATGAGGCAACTGTCGAAATGCTTAACAACATTAAGGCTTCACAGGACGCTGCCACACAGTTAGCTCTTGAAGACAAGCGAATCATACTTGAAATGCAAAATAATGTTTACAACTCTGCGGTTGCTGTTTATTCAGCCTTAAAAGACGATGATATAGAAAATCTGGAAATCAATGGGAACACTGTAACAAAAGCCGACATTGCTGAGCTTACGAGAATTGAAAGAAAAAAATACGAAATAGAAGAAAATGTCTATAGCGGACAGTTCAACATAAGTGCAATATACCGTGAAAATAATAATGTCTACATTGATGCTAAACAAGAGAATTCAGGATTGGTAATTGCTCGTATAAACATTCTTGCTGATTTTATTTCAGCAAATGATTATAACTGGCTTAAAAATGCAGTTGAGGGCAAACCTGTCGAAATGACAATAACAACGACTGAAAAAAACAGCAAAATAATTTCAGCTGTTTTGCATTCTTTCAGAAAAGAATAATATCAATAAAAATGGCTTGTGTGAGAGAAAAGCGTTCTCACACAAGCCAATATAGAATTTAACCTTAACCTATTCCACCCAATGAATACTCTATCACATGGCGGAATTAGGAATGTATTAAAAGCGGTCAAAAACGCTCAGCCAGAATCTTATGAATGTACCTGCTTACTGTAAGACCGCTTTGCGCCGCAAGCTCCTCAAGCCGCTTCTTCTCGCTCACGGTAAGCCGGACGGCAACCTGCACGGAAAGGGCATTTTTCTTGCGTATGCCCAGACTTCCGGCAGGACGTCCGGCCCCCTCCCTTTTTCCGCCTCTAGGCATGGCTACCCCCAGATTCTGGCAATAATAACAACAACAATTCCCATGATGATTCCACGGAAAACCGACTCCAATGTGATTCTCAGGAATGCCTTCAGCTTGATTGACATATCCGCCCCCTAGAGAGTATACTATTCACTAAAGGCTGGGCGGTCTCCACACCATCCCAGCCTCGCACCCGTTAGATGTGCCTGCTGATTATCAGCAGAGCCGCACCTATAAGGATTTGAACGAATGCCTTGTAGACTTCCACAATCACAGTCTTCAAGGCTTTTTTTATCCGTTCAGTCATAGCATACTCCCTTTAATAAAGATGAACTACGGAGCAACGCTCCTGATGTTTTCAATATACTCTTGTTTGATTATTTTGTCAATACTTTTATTCAAAAAAAATATTTACTACTTTTTCCAGAAATTCAGAATCTTTTAACCTCCGTTAAGCCATCCGCAAAGCCTTTTCCTGATAGCCTCGAAGGAAGAGGTGAACAATGCTAAAATTTGAGATATGGCGTAACCGCCAAAGCTACAATTTCAAGGCAGACCCAAGCAAGCCTGACAACTTTGAAAACAACTGGAAGAACAACAGCCTTGACCAGCTGGTGCTTCTCAAAGACCAGAAAGTCCTTTTCCTTGCGAAAGCGCAGACAGTCGCAAACTACTGCTTCGGAGACATGAAGCCGGGCGACCGCCTTCCGCACGGAGACACAGTCGCCGAGGGAAACTTCACAGTCCGATGCTTCGTCGAGCCGCGGAAATTCCACGGAGAAATCCACGCAATCACAAGCGCGGCAGACCTTGACGGACAGGCTATCGACAGGAACGCTATGCAGATTTCCGCGCAGGGCTTCCAGAACGGTCGCTGGCTCATTCACGACAAGTACAGCTTCAAGCTCGGCAAGGACACGAATTATGCTTGGTCGGCAGGGTGCTTCATTCTGTCATCAGCTGACCTTGAACGGCTCAACGAAATTCTTAAAAAAGAGGGCGTTAAGGCTGGTGACAAAATCGAAGGTGAAGTTATAGAGGACTTTTACGGAGACATTGTATGAACTTTGATATATCAAAACTGTTACCAGCGGCGGTCATCGTTGCAATAATCCTTACAGTGATTTTTACGGAAATCATCAAAAAGGCAGACTCAAAAGACAAACTCAAAGGGTACAGAATTTATATTCCAGCAATCCTGAGCGGACTTGAATCTGTTGTTCTTGCTTTCGGCGAGTTCTTCACTTGGCGACAGACACCGTTTTACTGGGCTGTGATTTTTGCCGTGAGCGTTTTCGGCTACGAGGCAATCTACCGAAAAATCAAAACTTGGATAGGGATAGATGAAGGCACTTCAAATACTTAAAACTGTCCTTGCCATCATCGGCTTATTCACTCTAGGAGTTCTGACGGGTGCATTGCTTTTCAGAAAACCGAAAGCAGAAAAAAACGGTGAGGCAGAAAAGGCAAAAGAGGAAAAGAAGAATGAGATTGAAAGCACTCCTGCTGACGCTCTTGTTTCTGACGCTGACAACGCAGACGAGCTTCGCGCAGAAAAAAATAGAATCAGAGCCGACTTCCGAGAACGAATACGGAATAGACTTGGCGAAGAGCTACACAGGCTCTCAGGTTCTGGTGATGATTCAGACTGCGGAGCAGGAGGCGGAGCAATCAATCGATGAAGCCTTCAACGAGGGCTACAAACAGGGCTTGCTTGCCGCCGCTCCCGACGCGGAATACTGGCGGGTAAAGTCCTTGCAGTATGAGGCAGAAATCACGCGGCTAAAAAAAGAAAAATGGCTGTATGCTTTCGGCGGCCTTGGAGCGGGCTTTCTTGTCGGCGGCGGAATAGGCTTCACAATACGGCTTCAGAACTGATACTCTCGATTCTTTTAACGCCTGTTATAGCACAGGCGTTCTTTTGTTTTGGTAACATTCACTTAACGGAGTAACTATGGAAATAGCAAAATTTGTTCTGTCCTGTATCGGAAGTTTTATCGCCGTGAGCGGCTTCTTTATGGGTATCTGGAAAGCCTACTCAAAGAAAACAGACGACAAAATCAAAGCCATACAAGCACAGGCAGACGAAAAAACAAAAGAAGCAGAAGCTCACGCGCAGGCAGAAATAGACAAGGTACGGGAAGGCTCAATCGCAAAATCCGAGAAACTTGAAAAGCGGATTGCAGCCCTTGAAAAGAATGTTTCCGACTTGCAGCGGGATGTAAACCTTAATCTTGGACAAAGGCTCTCAAACATTGAGGGCGAAATGAAGGGAATGAATAATATTCTGAAACAGATTCAAGGCTGGTTCATAAACAATACACCAAGAGGCTAAAAATGAAAGACATATTCATCGGAAACCAGCGGATTCTTATTCTGCAGGGAATCGAGAAGAACATAACCCTATCAAATGAAATGGCACAAAGACTTCTTCGTGTTTACGGACACACGCTACCGCTCGAAAAAGTAAACGCAATATGCCTGTGGCTTGAACAGCGCGGCTTGGTAACTATCGAACGGCTTGATGAAACGCTTCTCACAATGAAGCTCACGAAGCACGGTCAGGAAGTGGCTCTTGGCTTCGCTAGGGAAGAAGGCGTTGACTTGCCTGTGGAGGATTAGTCTATGGGTCAGAAATCAAGCATTGACAGGCTTCCCGAAAATCTCCGCTCCAAACTAATTGAACTGCTTCAAAATCCTGCTGTTACTCAAAAAGAAATCGTCGAACTGATAAACGCCGAGGCTGGCGAGAATGTGGTAAGCAAAAGCAGCGTAAACCGCTACAAACTTCGCATGGATAAATTCGCCGCCAAGACAAGGGAAGCCCGCGAGGTTGCGGACGCATACATCGAAAAATACGGCACGGAAAGCCGGAACAAACTTGGCAAGGTCGTGAACGAATACATAAAACTGATGGTGTTTGACTTGACCACCGAACTTGAGGAACTCAAAGATTCAGACGGAGAGATTAAACCCGAAGATTTGGCGGACATAATCTACAAGGTGTCGCGGGCAATCAAGGAACTGGAACAGGCAGAAAAGCTCAACGCCCAGCGCGAGGCAGAAATCAAGGCAGCCGTCCAGAAAGAAGCCGCCGAAAAGGTCGAAACCATCTGCAAGCAGAAGGGCGTGACGGCAGAAACAAAAGAAGCAATCTTGGCTGAGATTTTCAGCATTACGGAAAAATGACAATACAGGACGCGATGAACAAGGCAGTTCTCCTGCCGTATCAGAAATTATGGATTCTCGACAAGGCTCTTGTGAAAGTGTGGGAGAAATCCCGCCGTATCGGAGCCTCTTATGTCGAGGCATTGAACTGCGTAATTATTGCCATGATGTCAAAGCCGGCTGGAGGAATGAGCTGCTACTATCTCTCGTACTCAAAGGAAATGACACAGCAGTTCATAAACGACTGTGCATTCTGGGCGCACATTCTCGGAATCGCCTGCTCCGATATGGAGGAAGTCGTTGTCAGCGACGAGGACAAGGACATAATGGTTTACAGAATCCGCTTTGATTCAGGCTTCGAGATTTGGGGACTGCCCAGCGTTCCACGCTCTCTCCGTTCAAAGCAAGGTCATGTCGTTATTGATGAGGCAGCGTTCGTTGACGATTTGGCGGAACTTCTCAAAGCCGCGATGGCTCTCTTGATGTGGGGTGGGTCTGTTTCAATTCTCTCCACTCACAATGGTGACGACAATCCTTTCAATATCTTAATCCAGCAGATTCATTCAGGCGACAAGGACTACTCGCTCCATCACACCACGATTACGGACGCTCTTTCTGACGGACTTTACAGGCGAATCTGTGAGGTCAAGGACAAGGAGTGGACGGAAGAAAAAGAAAAGCAATGGCTCTCGCAGCTCGAAAAGGACTATGGCGAGGCTGCTGAAGAAGAGCTTTACTGCATACCTACAAGAAGCGGCGAGCGTTATTTTTCTGCCGCACTGGTGGCTTCCTGCGCCGTCAAGGACAAGCCTGTGTTCCGCTTCGGAGCGGACGACTCGTTCACATTTGAGAGAAGAGAGCGGCGTGAAAAGGAATGCAGAAAATGGTTCAGGGAAGTCAGACCTGTTCTGCAAGCAACGGAGTTGCCGGTCTGCTTCGGCGAGGACTTCGCAAGAAGTGGAGACCTTACCGTTCTTCACTTCGACACGGAGCTTCCGGACGGAAGTACGGACACGCTATGCGTAATAGAGTTGCGTAATGTGCCGTTCGCACAGCAGCTTCAGTTCATAATGCTGTGCTGTGAAACGCTTAAAAACTTCAACGGAGCGGCTTTCGACTCACGCGGAAACGGTCAGATGATTGCCGAAATGATGGCTCAGGAATATCCCGGTTCGATTTTCCAAGTTATGCTCACTCGTGCTTGGTATGCGGAAAATATGCCAAAACTGAAAACAGCCTTTGAGGACGGCAAGACGAATATTCCAGACGACCTGTTCTTGAAAGACGATTACAAGGTTGTCGGCTTGGTTCAGGGAGTTCCGCTCATAACCGATAGAACAGGAACTCAAAGAAGCAAGCGGCACGGTGACGGTTGCATAGCAAAGGCAATGTCGCTTTTCGCTCACAATGAGCTTGAGGGCGGGCAGTACCAAGAAATGACTTACGAGGCGGTCGAAACGCCCAACAGATTCAGACACAGAAAAGAGGACGACGAATGGTAGACGATAAAGAAAAAGACGAAAACGAGACACAGGCTGGAAAGAAACAGCTCGTCAACGAACAGGCTTTTGCCGTTCCGTACACGAACAGAACTCCGTGGGCTGATTTTTCCCTGCTCAACAGACTGTCGCCCGAAAGGCTCGCCTCAATACTTCGCGATGTAAGAAGCGGCGAGTGCCCGGCGGAATACTTGGAGCTTGCACAGGACATGGAGATGAAAGACTTGCATTACCGCTCGGTTCTCTCAACACGCAAGGATGCCGTGTGCAGTCTTGAAATCCGTGTAGAGCCAGCGAGCGATGACAAGCACGACATGGAAATGGCACAGGCGATTGAGAACGACATCGTAAAGAACCGTTCTGCCCGCTTCGTTCCTCTTTTGCGTGATATGCTTGATGCCCTTGCAAAAGGCTTCTCCGTTTGCGAGATTGACTGGAACACAACTAGTAAACTTTGGAAACCTAGAAAATACGCATGGAAAGACCCTCGGTGGTTTCAGTACGACAAGGAAACAGGTCAGACGCTCATGCTCCGCGATGAGCTGACTACCGAACTCCACCCACTTCTCCCCAACAAGTTCATAATCCACGAGCCGCACTTAATCAGCGGCACACAGATTGCGGGAGGTCTTGCACTCCCTGCCTTGTTCTATTTCATGCTCAAAAGCTACGATGTGACGAGCTGGGCGGCTTTCATTGACCGCTACGGCTTTCCTATCCGCTTGGGAAAATACAGCCGCAAGGCGACAAAGGATGACATCACGACTCTCCGCCGTGCAATCGCCTCAATCGGTGCGGACTTCGGAGCTGTCATCCCTGAGGGTGCGACAATCGAAATCATAGAGTCCAAGACCTCAAGCGAGAATTCCGAAGCCTATCAGAAAATGGCGACTTGGATAGACAAGCAGATTTCAAAGCTCGTACTCGGTCAGACGATGACAACTGACGACGGCTCAAGCCGTGCGCAGGGCGAAGTCCACGAGGAAGTCAGACAGGACATAGCGGCGGCGGACGCTCTCGCAGTTGCCGACACGCTCAACTCAATGCTTGTAGTTCCGTACATTAACTTCAACTTCGGAGAGCAGGAACGCTATCCCGAAATCGTGCTTTATAAGCCGGACGAGCAGAATGTCGAGCAGGTTGTGAACGCAATAGAAAAGCTCGCTCCGCACGGTCTGACCGTCAGGGCTGACGAAATCAGAAGTATGCTTGGACTTTCAAAGCCGGAGGAAAAGGACGAGATTATCGGCGGCAGAATGCCAGTATCAGCACCCGACGAAGAATCAGATTTGAACTCAAAAAAAGAACTCAACGCCGCAGAACAAAGTAGACAATCAGATTCGAGCTTTGTTTCCGACATCGAAGCCGACTACTCAGGCGACCTTGTGCCGATAAGCGACGAAATAGCGGAAGTCTTGGAAAAGGCGGCTGACAAAGCGACCGACTTTGACAGCTTCAAGGCGGAGCTTTTGCGGCTCTCGTCTGAATGGTCTCCTGACAAGATAGCGGAACTTATGGCTGTCGCATTCTTCTCCGCAAGAGCCAAAGGCGATAGCAAGTTTGAGGGATAATAAATGACAGACAGAGAAAAAGAAATTGTAAAACAGTTGGCACATCCTCTTTATACAGTGGAGTTTCTTGAAGAATGGATAAACAGGAATGACAGCGTTTTTTCCAATGCTCCTGCCGCAATGCAAGCGTGCAGTGCAAAAGGCTTCTACGCTGCTGTAAAAATTATGGCTAATAAGGAGAGCCTGTAATGGCGGACAGACTCATTCCAAGACAGGCTCTTGAATACATCAGAAACAAAAAACTCCGCCCTGCGTTCTCATACAAGGACGTGTGGAACGAGGAGCACGCTACGGCTTTTACGGTGGCAAAGGCAATGCAGCTTGATGTCCTCTCCGACATAAAAGGAGCGGTCGAAAAGGCGATAGAGAACGGAACGACTTTCGAACAGTTCAAGAAAGAGCTGAAGCCCACTCTCATGCAGAAAGGCTGGTGGGGAAAGAAGAAGATGACAGACCCGCTCACAGGCGAAACCATAGCCGCACAGCTCGGAAGCGACCGCCGCCTGAAGACAATCTACAGCACGAACCTCCGCAGCGCGTATCAGAAAGGACAATATGACCGAACAATGGAAAGCGACCTGCATCCGTACCTCATGTACAGAATCGGGCCGAGCCTGCGCCACCGCGAGCAGCACGTGAGATGGAACAACCTAATCCGCCCGAAAGACGACCCGATTTGGAACTATATATTTCCGCCCAACGGCTACGGCTGCAAGTGCTACACCGTCGCAGTTACCGAAGCGAGAAAACAGAAGTACGAGTGCGACGGAGTTCCGGCATACGACCCCGGCGCACGGAAAACCGTCCGTGTGCCAGTCCATACGGAAGCTCCGAAAATGACATACAAGGTTTATGAGAATGTCCGCAAGGGAATCATCGAAAGAATACCAGCCGGAATAACGCCGGGCTTCAACTGGAATCAGGGAAAATCAGACCGAGTCTTCTCCTTGATGCAAGCTCTCGCGAAGAAACTTGCTGCGGATTCAGACATAGCAAATTTTGATTTCCTGAAAACAGTTTATGACAATCAGATTTTCAGAACCAGCTTCCAAAGTTTTGTCGATAAAAGTTTTAGCGGGCAGCACAAAGGAACTGAAATCACTCCGGCAGGATTCTTGAACGCCGCTGTTGTACGCTGGCTAAAAAACAACGCTGGAATTGATGTGGGAACAAACACAGTAATCGGACTGGAGTCAAGGCTGATAAAAGGCATTAAGGCAACACGTCACGGCATTCAAAAAAATGACGCGGAAATTCTTCTCGACACAATGCTGAACGGAAAGGTGTATTGGAGCAGAGACGGAAACGGCAATAAAGCGAAAGACTCCCTTGTGTATCTTTTCCCTGTAAATGAAAACGAGTGGTTTCAGATTGCAGTCCGACCAGAAGCGAAAGTAAACGGCATATCAGCTCCGTTTATCCGCTCTGTCGGATATAAGCCGAACTCAACAATAGAAAATATGATGAACCAGCTGACTGAAATAAAATAAGGCTTGCCCAGGGACGCAGCCGCGATAACTGACAGTCCGCTGATGCCGCAATATGAACAAGCCTTTATCTGCATAATACGGCTCTCCGCTTCATAAGTCAAGCGTAGTTTTAACCGCTGTTAATCCACTGCGGCAGCCTCAATTTCTTATACTTTCATCATACGCTTTCATCAGGCAATAGACATTGCGGAGAGCAACTGCGAACCGCATTGTCCGTATTCTGAAAACGGGGCAGATGCCGCGAGAAGCGGCGGCAAAGTGTGCCTTTGCTGTCGTGTTTGTCACCAAGCGCGCATGATGGCAATGTAATGTAAGCCGACTGTGGCGGTTCAAGTCCGTCCTGCCCCATAAATCTTGCCGCAAAAGCGGAAGGAGGTGAACCAATGAAGAAATGGACTAAATGCCTTTTTAGCTTCTGGCTCTGGATTGCGGTGGTTCTCGTGTCGTTCATGATGGCTGCCGTCTCAATCGCCGCAAGCTCAGTTCCAAAGGCTGCCGTTGTGGTTTTTGCCGCGGTCATTTTCACGCTTGCCCTCGCATCCGTGATTGTCAACCCGGGAATCTTCGCAAAGCAGGTTAGCTCCGCGACCGGCTCCTAGAGCCTGTTTCCGGCAAAAAAAGAAAAATGCCTGCCGTCTAAAAAACGGCTGGCTAATCAAGTCGAGGTCAGAATTGAAAGTCTACATCGCAGGAAAAGTTACAGGTCTTGAGAAAGCCGAAGTTCTCAAAAAGTTCAACGAGAGCGTAAGCCAGCTCAAAAAGCAGGGCTACATTACAATGTCTCCGGCTGTGCTTGCGTCGAACGAGGGCTTTGAGCATTCCGACTATATGCACGTCTGCTTCGCGATGATTGACGTGTGCGACGCCGTCTATATGCAAAAGGACTGGCGGAACTCAAAAGGCGCGCGAATGGAGCTTCAGTACGCAAAAAAATGCAAAAAGCGGATTCTGTACGAGGACGCCAGCACCCGCGAAGATTCAGAGCAGAATGAGGAAAAAAGTATGGCAGGAACGAGCGGCAGCAAATCCGAGAAAGAAAAATGCCGCTTCAGGCACTTTCGTGCCGACATTCCGCCGGGAATCATTGCCGCGCCGCAGGCAGAATTTCCTGCTGTTCCGTGCTATGAAAAATATGGCTGCGAGAACTGCGCCTACAGAACACAGAAAGAAAAGGAGCTGTAAAGAATGGCGAAATGCAAAATTTGCGGAAAAACCACAGGCTCTTTTTCCATAGCGATAAATCCGCGCGATGATGTTCCCGAGATAAAAAGAACTGTCCGGCTCTGCAGCCGCCGTTGCGCGAACGTTTTTCTTGGCAGAATAAAAGCCTCCCGGACAAGAAAGTCGAACCTCAATGAAAGAAAAACACTCGAGGCAGTGGACAGGAAGCCTTCAAAGGATGAGATTGCGCAGGCTTTCCTCACGCTCACGACCGGGGAGAGGCGCAACCTTGCTCTCCTCGGCATGACGGCGATTCTTGAAGACACGCAGTCCCTAAAAGGGTTCTATGAATTCCTCTCTGGCTGGAAAAAATGAAGCATTCGGTTCTGGTCTGCTATAAGAAATACGGCTGCCCATCCCGAAGGTGCAAGGTTGAAATCCGCTCAAAAAGACGCTGGAAAAATCACACACTGTGAAAAGGCTTTGCACTATGTTCCCGATAAAAACCGCCTCTTCCCGGAAAATCCCATATTATGACTTCCAAAACACTAAAATATAACTGCTTTATTCACCGTTCAGAGAGTTATGTACAAAATCTGAATATGGCAGAGTGATTCAAAGAAACG